>Ga0190275_10000161_pt1 | contig 72537 bp, 70 predicted proteins | sample Popmic550T_FD_133745 | JGI IMG/M metagenome (GOLD analysis project Ga0190275, IMG submission 133745) | Populus adjacent soil microbial communities from riparian zone of Yellowstone River, Montana, USA - 550 T | ecosystem: Environmental > Terrestrial > Soil > Riparian zone > Trees stand | place...
CCAATGTGTAGGTGAAGCCGTCATGGGCCGGCGTGTTCGAAGCGCCCGAGCCCGCGGTCGGGGTCCGCAGGAAGGCGCCGTTCGGATCGTAATTGAACGTGCCGTTGGAGTTGACCGTCAGCAGCGCGCCGGAGGCCAGGGCGATCTGCGTGTTCACATTGCCGGCCGAGCCGTTCACCGCCGAGATGGCGAGCGGCGGCCCGTCCGGGTCGCCGTCCACGCCCGAGCCGTTGTCGGCGAACAGATTGCCGCCGACGATGGTGCCCGATTCGGTGATCGTGAAGGCGTCGCCCTGCGCCACCGCCGCATCGTCGACCGCGGTGACGTTCACCGTCGTCGTCGCTACCGCGCTCGAGATCGTGCCGTCATTGACCGTGACCGTGATCGTCCGCGCAAGATCGGTGCCGCCGACGGTCGGATCCTGGCTGGTGGTCGCATATTGGATCGACTGGATCAGCGCCTGATACTGGGCGCCGGTGCCGGGGCCGGTGATCTGGATGGTGATCGCGCCGGCCGAGGGCGTGGTGACCGCGGTGATGCCCGCGGGCAAGGCTCCGGTGATCGTCAGCGAATCGCCCGCCACCCGGTCGGTCAGCGTGATCGTCGCGCTCTCGATCATGTCGCCGAGGCCCGAATCCGGATCCGAGACGATGACGCCGCTGCCGATCGCGACCGCGGCGCCGTCCTCGACGAAGGTGGTCGTGTGATTGACGCCGCCGGCGGCGCCGTCGAGGTCGACGACCGGCGGCTGGTTGTCCGGCGCGATGTTGATCGTCATCGTGTTGGGGGATTGGTCGAGGTCGACGCCGCCCATAAGGACGCCGCCATTGTCCTGCACCTGGAAGGTGAAGCTCGCATAATTGTTGCCGAACTGGTCCGCCACCGGATGGAAGGTGAACTGCCCGGAATTGATCTGGGCGACCGGGATGAAGTCGCCGGCATTGACCGCGACCCCATTCAGCCTCAGCTGGCCGACGCCCGGCAGGGTGGTGATCCTCACCGCCAGCAAGGTGTTGCCGTCGGCGGGATCGCTGAAGCCGAAATCGGCCGCGGTGAACACCAGGGGATCGTCCTCGCTGCCGGTCAGCGTATTGTTCGCGCCCGACGGGGCGTCGTTCACCGAATTGATGGTGATGGTGACGGTATCGATGTCGACCTGGTTGCCGCCACTGCCGGTGTTGCCGTTGTCTTCGGTGGTGATGGTCAGCGTGAACGAGCCGTTCGCATTGGCCGCGGGCTGGTACATCAACGTGCTGATAGCGCCGTTGATCTGCCCCAGCGTGCCGCTCATCACAACATGGTTGGTGCCGGCGCCGGTCACGGTCGCGCCGCTGGCGGGCAAGGGGAAAAGCGATCCGCTGGCGATGTCGAGGGTGACGGTCAAAGTGCCGCCGCCGGCGTCGACGTCGCTCACATTGATGCCGGAGATCATGACCACCGAATCTTCATTGCCGCTCGCGGAGGCCGGCGCCGTGGTCACCGGGGCGTCGTTCACCGCGCCGATGGTGACGGTGATCGTGTCGGCGCCGACGAAGCCGTTCGGGCCGCCGCCCTGGCCGCCGCCGGGCGAGCCGTCGAGCAGGGCCAGGATGAGATCGACCGAGGCCGGCGGCGTGTTGCTGCTGTTCGTATATTGGATGGCGCGGGCGACCGCATTGGCCAAAGCCGTCGTCGCCGCCGTTTGCGCGCTGGTGAAATTGACCCGGAACAGGCCCGGGCTGACGGTCTCGATCGTTGCGAATTCGAGGCCGCCCGAGAGCAGCTGGTTGCCGCTGACGGTGAACCCGGCTCCGCCGGTGATGGCGAACAGGTCCTGGGCGTCGGCGCCGCTCTGGCGCTGGATGGTCATCAGCGCGCCGCCATAATCGCCATTGCCGCCGTTGCGCGCGTCGAGATCGATGTCGCTGACGGTGGCGGCCGCGTCGAGCGTCACAGCGGTCTGCTCGACCGCCGCGACGGTTGTGGCGATGGCGACCACCGGCGTGTCGTTCTGCGCGGTAATGTTGATCGTGACGGTGTCGATGTCCTGCTGGGCAGGACCGCCGCTATTGCCGTTGTCGCTGGTGGTGACGGTGAGCGTGCGGCTTCCATTGGCGTGGGCGGGCGGCGTATAGACGAGCCCCTCCAGCGCCGCGTTGACCTGCGCCAGCGTGCCGGTGATGGTGACGTTGTTGGTTCCCGAATTGCCGATTACGGCGCCGCCGCCCGAGACCGGGACCAGCGAGCCGTCGGCGATCGAGAGCGTGACGGTGACATTGCCCGGGGCGAGATCGGCGTCGCTCACGGTGATCGGGTTGCCGCCGCCGCTGCTGAAGGTGACCGAGGCGTCCTCGTCGATCGTCTGCGCCGTCGGCACCGCGTTGACCGGCGCGTCGTTGACCGGATTGACGTTCACCGTTGAGATGATGCCGAGCGTCGTCGTGTTGTCGTCGGGCGACACGTTTGAGCCCGAATCGGTCACCTGGGTGATGGTGACGACCCGGTCGACATCGGTCGGGTTCTGGCCGGCGTTGCCGTAAGTGAGATTGTCGATCAGCGTCTGCAGCTCGGCCGGCGTCACGCCGGCGCTCGTGAAGGTCACCGTCGCGGTGCCGAGGGCCACGGTGACGTTCACCGTGCCATGCGTGCTGACCACGCTGTTGCCGTTGGTCAGCGCGATCGAGGTGCCGTCGATGCCGAGGATCTCGTCCGCCCCGTCGGTGACGTTGCTGACCGTCAGGGTCAGCGAAGTGAAGCTCTGGCCGGCTTCGATGGTCGAGGCCGAGACGGTGCTGAACAAATCGGCCCCCGCGCCGCCTTCGGTGAACGTCGGGCTCACGCCGGTCGCGGTCAGCGTCGGCTCGTCGTTGATCTGGGTGATGTTGATCGTGGTGACGGCCGCATTGCTGTTCGCGGTGCCGTCGGTCACGGTGGTGGTGATCGTGCGGCTGGCGCCCGGATCCTCGCTGCTGGTCGAGAAGGTGATCTGCTCCAGCATCGCCTCATATTGGGCTGCGGTGCCCGTGCCGGCGATGGTGATCGTGGCCGTCCCCGAGCCGGTGATGACGAAGCCGCCCTGCGCACCCAGGACGAGCTGATCGCCCGCCACCGCGCTGTTGATGGCGATCGTCGCGCCCTCGATCACGTCGCCGGCATCGACGTCGGCGATGGCGACGTCGGCGTCGGTGATCAGCACCGCGGCGCCGCCCTCGGTAAAGGCGGCGGTATAGCCGGTCCCGATCGCGCCGCTGCTGTCATCGGCGTCGAGATCGAGCGTTGGCGCCTGGTTTTCGGGCGTGTCGGTGATGTTGATGGTGATCGTGTCGGTTCCGGTCGGCGAGCCGCCGCCGCCCTGACCGGCATTGCCGGGGGCGCCGTCGTCAAAGGTATAGACCATCTGGATCGACGCCGGCGGGGTGTCGCTGGTGTTGGTGTATTGCAGCGACTGGACGACGGCGTTGACCAAAGCCTGGGTGGCGGGCGTGCCGCTGCCGGTGAAGGTGATGACCAGCGCGGTGCCGTTGCCGCCGGCGAAGGTGGCGAAGACGAGCCCGCCGGGCGCCTCGAGATTGCCGCCGTTGACGGTGAAGGCGCCGCTGGCGCCGAAGCCGAGCACATCCTGCGCCACCGCGCCGCCCATGCGGGCGACGGTGAGCGTGGAGCCGGCATAATTGTTGAGCGCGCCGAGCTCGATGTCGGTGATCGTCGCGGTCGCGTCGATCGTTCCGGCGACCTGCTCGGTCGACGAAGCGGTCGGGGCGACGGCGACGACCGGCGTGTCGTTGACGGCCGCGATGTTGATCGTGACCGTGTCGATGTCCTGGAGGGCGCCCGGCGTGCCGGTATTGCCGTTGTCGTTGGTGGTAACGGTGAGCGTGCGGCTTCCGCTGGCCTGGGCCGGCGGCGCGTAGGTAAGGCCGTTCAGCGCCGTATTGATGTCCGTAGCGGTGCCGGTCAGGGTCACCAGATTGCTCATATTGCCGCTGACGACCAGGCCGGCCGTGCCCGACAGGGTCAGCACGCCATCGGCGATCGACAGGGTGACGGTGAGATTGCCGGCGCCGACGTCGACGTCGCTTACCGAAATGGCGTTGGCGCCGCCGTTGCTGAAGGTGACCGATCCGTCCTCGTTGATGTTCTGGGCGGCGAGAGGCACGACGTTAGCCGGCGCGTCGTTGACCGCGGTGACGTCGAAGGTGATCGTGTCGGGATTGGGATCGGTGTTCGAGCCCCCCCCATTGTCCCGCACCTGGAAGGTGAAGCTGGTGTAGCCTACGCCATTGGCATTTGGGTCGGGGCGGAAGGTCAGCAGGTTGCTGTTGATGTCGGCGATGGTGACGAAGGTTCCGGCGACGGTGATCAGAACGTTGTTCAGATAGAGGTCGCCATTGGCCGGGAGAGTGGTGATCACGACGCCCGCGAAGGCGTGCCCTTCGGCCGGATCGGTGAAGCCGAAATCGGCGGCCGCGAGGATTTGGGTGCCGTCCTCGTTCATCAGGATCGTCTTGTCGGCCCCCGAAGGCGGATCGTTGACGGGCACCACGGTGACGATGGTCGTCGCGGTTCCGGTCGGATCGCCGCCATTGGCGGTGCCGTCGCCGTCGTCGAGCGTGAGCTCGATCGTTCGCCCGCCTGCGGTCGGGTTGTTGTTGTCGGTATTGAAATAGGTGAGGCGCGAGATCAAGGCCGCGACGGCGGCCGGCGTCGCGTCGGCATCGAACAGGATCGTCAGCGGAGCGCCGTTCTTGCCGTCCGAAGTGTAGGTGCCGATGACGGTCCCGTTATAGCTGACGGTGTTGCCGACCGCGACCGGATCGGTGGTGATGAGCCCGCCCGCCGAGACGCCGAGCTCGTCCTCGGCCGGGTCGCCGCCCGCGGTGATCGCGACGGTGAGGCTGCCGCCGTCGAAATTGCTGCTGTCCACGTCGGTGACGAGGGCTGCGTTCGGAACGATGTCGAGCAGCCTGGGGGCGTCCCCTTCGAAATGATTCTGGAAGTCGCCGGTGAAGTTGGCGATGACCGGCGCGTCGTTGACGGGCGTGACGGCTTGGCTGAGGGTGACCGTGCCGCTGGAATAGCGGGTGATGCCGCCGGTCGCGCCGGTGAGGTTGAAGACCTCGCCCCCGGGAGCGATCGCCCCGCCGGAGCTGTCGACGAGGTGGACGGTGAGCGCCGGCGCCGTCCCGTTGAAATTCAGCGCCGGATTGAAGCGGATCGCCGTCCCGGCGGGGAGGTGGAAAGCCGACGCGGTCGAAGCCCCCGGAATGTCGAGCCAGGAGCCGTTGAAATACTGCCACCGGCCGGTTGTTCCGCTGACGTCGATGCCCACGATCGCGATGCCGGCCAGGGTGTAGGCGACGGAGCCGGTCGGGTTGGTGACCGGGACCTGCTGCTGGTCGAGCGCGTCGCTGAAGCTTCCGGTGAACAGGCTCGCGATCGTCTCGCCGCCGGGCGACGGTGTATCCTCGAGGATCGTCGCCGCCGACTGCGTGGCGTCGATCACCGTCGGCGCGTCGTTGACGTTGGTGATGTTTATGATCTTGGTGTCGGAATCCGATTCGGAGGTGCCGGTCCCGCTAATCCCCGGGTCGTTGCCGTTGAAGCCCTGGTCGTTGGTGGTGATGGTGAGCGTGGTCGCGCCGTTGAAATCGGCGGGCGGCGTGTAGACGAGGCCGTTGGCCCCGGCGACGTTGTTGACCGCCGCAAGGGTCGCGTTGATCTGGTTCTGCGTGCCGGTGAGGACGAGCGTGCCGGTGCCGTTGCCCGTCACTTCGCCCGCGGTCAGGCCGCCGACCACGTCGGTGCGGATGCTGAGCGTGCCGAGGGCGACGCTGAGCGTCACGACGATGTCCTGGGTCGCAGGATTGGCGTCGACGTCGAACACGGAGATGCCGGTGATCGCGTTCCTCGGCACTGGCGGCGGCGCAGGAGCGCCCGCGGTTCCAGTCGAATCCTCCAAAATGCCGCTGCTGGCCGCGCCGGGCGTGATCACCGGAGCGTCGTTGATTCCGACGACGGTGAGGGTGGCGGTCGCGGGATCGCTGTTGATCAGGCCGTCGAACACGGTGAAGCTGATCGTGCGCGACGTGTTGGCGCCGTAATTGGTCGGGTTGTCGCCGGCATTGGTGAAACGCACCGAATCGAGCACCGTCTGATAGGCGGCGAAGCTGGCGTTTCCGGTGAAGGTGATGACGCCGGTGGTGGCGTTGTAGGTGCCGGTGATTCCGCCCGAATTGGTGAAGGTCAGCTGGTCGCCCGTGACGAAGCCGGTGGTGATGGCGACGGTGGCGCCCTGGATGATCGCCTGGTCGACGTCGTTGACCGCGGGGCTGGTCGCCACGTCGACGGTCGGGCCGGCCGGCGAGGCGGGCAGGTTGGTGGATTCGGGATAGGTCGATCCGGCGCTGCCGACGGTCAGCGTCGGCGCATAGTCGATCTCCATGCCGGCGCCGGCGCCGTTGGCGGTATTCTCGAACACCGAGGCGAAGAAGGTCGGCGCGGTGCCGATCGGGGAGGTCAGCGAGCCGGACCAGATCCGCGAGCCGTTCTCGTCGGTGGCGGTGCCGTCATGGCCGATCGGCGTGTCGGTGCTGTTGAGCGAGGTGACGTAATAGCGGCCGCCGATCGAATCGACCTCGATGTCCACCAGGAGCGTGGTCGGGAAGGACTGCGGCGTGTTGTGCGCATTGTTCGACGGCTGCTGCCAGATTTCGGTGTAGACGCCGGTGGTGAGGTTGAGCGTGAAGATGCCCCCTGTGCCGCCGGCGCCGAGCCGGCCGGTCACGAACCAGAGCGTGTTGGTCGCGGCGTGATAGTCCATGCCGCGGATCGAGCCCTCGGCGTCGGGCAGGCGGCCGGCCGCATAACCCGCAGGCGGCGGCCCGGCATTGGTGATATTGACGATGGCGTAATTCTCGACGGCCGGATTGGGGGCGGCGGCGTTCAGCGGCGCCGTAAGCCGGACGACGTAATTCTGCAGCACCTGGCCGGCGCCGGCATTGACCAGCACGTAGCTGAAATATGCGGTGTTGTTGGCGGTATCGACGACCAGATCCTCGATGCCGCCGGCGAAGCCGAATGTGGGATCGATGACGAGGTCGATCAGCCCCCAGTTGCGCGAGTTGCCGCCGTTATAGTCGACCGACCGCAATTCGTGGCCGAAGCTGATGTCGCCCAGGCCGAAGAATATCCGGTTGGCGACCGTGTCGATCTCGATGCCCTGGATGAACTTGTCGTCGTTCGGATCGGCGCCGTTGTTGACATAATCGAAGACCACCGTGATCGTCGGATTGGGGTTGCCGTTGAAAAGGTCCGCGATATTGCCCTTGAGGATCCGGGTGATGTCGGTGCCCTCGTTGTCGGCGGCGAACCAGACGCCGTCCTCGATGTCGAAGGTGATGTCCTCGAGCCGGGTGAACATCGGGTTGTCGCGGAACAGCCGGGTCAGGTTGGTGCCGATATTGGCGGCTTCGTCATTGTCGATGCGGACGATCGCGTCGGATTGGCCGCCGCCATTGTTGACGACGAAGAGCTGCATGTCGGGGTTGGTGAGCGGGCCGCTCAGCGATGTGTCGGCGCGGTCGTCGTAGATGGTCCCGCCGATATCGTTGCCGCTGTGGCCGTGCCACTGGGCGTTGTTGCTGATCGCGGCGGTCTGGGTCTGCGCGATCTGGGTGCTCGGGCCGGCATAGGAGGCCTGGTCGTGGCCGACGGCAACGGCGTTGGTGCCGACGGTCAGCCCGGTGTTGACCAGCGATCCGTTGAACGTCGTGTTCTCGTCGGCGATGTCGATGGCGTAGAGGAAGGCGGTCGGGGTGTTGGCGTCGGTCCCCTGGTAGACGTAGATCGTCTCGCCGGCTACGTCCGCCAGGTTCATGCCGGCGGTGACCAGCTGGGCCGAGGTGATGGTGATCACGGTCCCGGCCGCAAGGTCGGCGCCGGCGGTGTAGGTGAAAGTGCCCTCGCCGCCGCCGGCGGCGGCGAACGCGGTGCCGTTCCACAGGCGGTCGGTGAAGAATATCTGGGTTCCCGTTCCGATCGGCGCGAGCAGCACGAAGCGGATGATGTCGTCGTCGTCGGTGCCGCCGACCGCGTCGGTGGCATAAGCGACGATGGCGACGCCGCGGCCCGCTATGAGGTTGGTCGGGACCTGGATGAAGCCGCCGGGATCGGGGGCACGCTCGTTGGTGCCGGGTTCGTCGAGGGTGTGGGCCTGGCTCGTCTCAGCGGGACGCAGCGGCCGCACCATGAAGTCGAACGCGGCGTGCGTTGGCTCGCCGAAGGAATCCATCCGAGACCAGGAGAGGAAGTTCTCGCTCTCGATTGAGGAATTGAACTTTCCCTGATTGCGGACTGCGCGCGACGAGATCGGCATGATTTAACCCCACCCTTTTGATATGAAGCGAGTGGTCCCCCGAGGACGCCGCTCCGAATTTCCCACGCCATAATGGCACAGCCGAAGGCCCATCGCTAGAGGCTTAAGCGGCGGGGAAGCAATTGAATTCGGTGGCGAAAGAAAATGCCGTTTGCGCGGCTTGTTGCGCTGCCGTAACTTGTCAAAATCGGTCGATCCGTTCCCATAATGAACGTTTATCGCAAGTATCCAGTCGGCATTTGACAGCACGTCCGAACGCGCACAAAGTGCTCGCTTCGCCGGGGGGGCTTGGCGGGCAGTTTTCGACGCCGTCATCCTCCCGCAAGGCTGTTCAGGGAGGAACCGATGTCGAACCCTTATATCGGCGAGATCCGGATGTTCGGGGGCAGTTTCGCTCCCGCCGGCTGGGCCTTTTGCGACGGCCAGCTCATGCCCATCGCCGAGAATGATGCCTTGTTCACTTTGCTCGGCACCACTTATGGCGGCGACGGCCAGGAGACGTTCGGCATTCCCGATCTGCGCGGCCGTGTGCCGATCCACCAGGGCACCGCGAGCAGCGGCACCACCTATGTGCTGGGCGAGAATGGCGGCGTCGAAAGCGTGACGTTGTCGACGCAGCAGATGCCGACCCATAACCACCCCGCTTTGGCGGCGAGCACCGGGCAGGTCGCCTCCCCTGCGGGCGCCGTCCTGGCGACCGCGGCGAGCTCGCAGGCCGGCATGAAGATCTACTCGACGGCGGCGCCCACCACCGCCCTCAATGCGAATTCGATCTCGGCCAGCGGCGGCAGCCAGCCGCACGACAATATCCAGCAGACCCTCTGCGTCAGCTTCATCATCTCGCTGTTCGGGATTTTTCCGACCCAGACATAGCGCCCTTACGCTTCCGCTCCTTCCACCATCCTGGAGTAAGCACATGTCCTCTCCCTTCGTCGCCGAGATCCGCATGTTTGGATGCAATTTCGCCCCCACCGGCTGGGCGCAGTGCAACGGGCAATTGCTGCCCATCTCTCAGAACACCGCGCTCTTCTCGCTGCTCGGCACCTTTTACGGCGGCGACGGCAAGTCGACCTTCGCTTTGCCCAATCTTCAGGCGTCGCTGGCGACCCATCAGGGCCAGGGGCAGGGCCTCCAGGAATGGTTCCTGGGCCAGTATCAAGGGTCCGAAACTGTCACCCTGCATCAGACCGAGATGCCGGCGCACAACCACTCGCTCATGGCCCGGGTAGGCGCCGGGACCGGCTTCAATCCCTCCAATGCCGTACTCTCCAGCGCGACATGGACAGCCGGCGCGTCGTTCGGCGCGATCACCGCTTACTCGACCGATACGTCCAGCCTGTCGCAGATGAACCCGCTGACGCTGGGCGTCGCCGGCGCCGATCAGCCGCATAACAATCTGATGCCTTATTGCGTGGTCGAATATTGCATCGCCCTGCAGGGCGTGTTACCGCCGCGGCAATAGGCCAATGAAGGAGTAGGATCATGGGCACGCCCTATATGTCGGAAATCAAGATCTGCGCCTTCGGCTTCGCGCCCAAGGGGTGGGCGCAGTGCAACGGTCAGCAGCTGCCGATCAACCAGAACCAGGCCTTGTTCTCGCTGCTCGGCACCACTTATGGCGGCAACGGCCAGACCACCTTCGCCTTGCCCAATCTGCGCGGGCGCGCCTCGATGCATGTCGGCCCGGGGCAGCAACAGGGCGTGTCCGCCGGTTCGGAAACGGTGACCCTGACCCAGGCGCAGATGCCCGCGCACGTCCACTTTCCTCAGGCGAAGAACGCGCAGGGGACGGGCGGGGCGCCATCCACCAGCGTGGTGCTGGCGCAGGCGGTCGCGGTCCAGTCGGATCAGAGCACCGTGCCGGTCAGCATGTACAGCATCAACGCGCCGACCGACCTTGTGCTCAACGCCGCCGCCATCAGCAACACCGGAGGCAGCCAGCCGCACGAGAACCGGCAGCCCTATCTGACGCTGAATCTGTGCATCGCCTTGCTGGGCGTCTTCCCCTCGCGCAACTGAGGCGCGCTGCCTGGAATCGCGTCCGCGGCCCGAGGCTCAGCCGAGGTCGCGCCGGAAATCCACCGCTCCGATCGGGCTTGCGAGATCGGCCGAATGGGGACCGGACCTGCCCGCCCCGGTCGCGCGCCATGTCGCGACCTCGACTTCGGCGAAGGCGTCCGGCGTCAGCGTCACGATCTCGAACCAGACCAGGGCCTCGCCATAGAAGCGCTCGCAGATTTGCGCGGGCCGGAACAGGTGGCCATCCCGGCGCAGCGGCCGGCCCCCGGGCCGGGCGCCTCGGCAGTCGGACTTGATCGGGTTCAGCCGGTGCGGCTCCCACGGCCCCCGAATCCCCGGCGCGTGCCAGGCATAGAGCTCGTCCCACGACGAGCCTCCATTGTCGCCGATCCGGCCGGCGAACAGCCAGAGCCGCCCGTCATGCTCGAAGAATGTCGCGTCGACGAGCCGCAAATCCTCGAACAATCGCTGCTCCAGCACCCATTGGTCGGGAAAATCCGTGGCGCGGTGCAGCTCGATCCCGCCTTTGGCCGCGCTTTCGGGCACCAGCCAGATCTCGCCGCCATCGCGGAAGACGAAGGGGTAAGAGAGGTGCCAGGGCTGCTCCAGCACGGTCCGGAACGGGCCCGCCTCGCCCTCGGCGCCGAGCGGCGCGCGGACGATCACGCCCTTGCCGGTCGCATAGGCGCATGCCTCGGCGAACAGCCAAGCCTGGCCCTCTTCCTCGAAGACGAAGGGATCGGCGTAGAAAATCTCGGGGTCGATGGGCAGCGGCCGCCAGTCGCCAAGATCGAAGCGGGAGAGATTTGCGGCGCCAGTCTCGCGCCGCAGCGCGATATTCCAATGGCCGTGGCGCCCGCTCGACTTACGGAACCGCGACAGCAGCCGGCCCGCCAGCCGCCGGGCCGCGGCCTCCAGCGCCCTGCGCCGGCTGTAGCGCGCCGCCGGCCGTTCGGGCCGCGGCGGGACCGGGCTCCTCTCCCCGGCCAGGACGCGCAGCAGCAGTGCCTCGACGCGGGCGAAGGCCTGGTCGGCGGCGCGCGCCAGATCGCCTTTGTCCTCGATCGCCGCATAAGAGGCGGCGAGCGTCGCGCCCGTCTCGTCGATCACCTCCAGATAGGGACATTCGCGCCGCTGCAGCCGGCCGAGCAACGCGGCGGCGTCGGGCGAGCCGTCGTAGAGCGGGCGCAGCACGCGCCCGGCGGGGGCGGCGGTGCCGCCTTCCGAAAGGTCGATCACGACATGGCTGTCCAGCGTCCCGAGCGCCGCCGCCAGCCGGTCGTGCCAGGCGCGGCGCCGCTCCGGCAGCAGGACGGAGACGCTCATCCGGCTTCCGCGCGGCGCCGCAGATCCTCGACGCAGCGCCCGGCGGTTCGGCCGTCCCAATATTCGGGGCGGCGCGGCGCGGGCCGCCCGGCCGCCAGCGACGCCTCGACCAGCCCGGGCAGCGTCCGGGGCGTCGCCAGAGCGTTGGTGCCCTCATCGATCGTGATCGGCCGCTCGGTATTCTCGCGCAAGGTGAAGCAGGGGATGCCGAGATAGGTCGTTTCTTCCTGCAGGCCGCCTGAATCGGTGATCACCGCGCCGGCGCCGAGCACAAGGCTCATGAAGCGGATATAGGGGATGGGCGCGATCAGCCGCACGCCCGCCTGCTCGAGCCCAGCGGAGAGGCCGGTCGCGGCGAGGCGGGCGGCGGTGCGCGGGTGGACGGGGAAGACGAGCGGCAGCCGGGCCTGGATCGCGATCAGCGCATCGGCGAGCCGGCTAAGCTGGGCCTCGTCGTCTACGTTCGAGGGACGGTGCAGCGTGACCAGGCCATAGCACCCCCGCGCCAGCCCCAGTTCCTCGGGCAAAGCGGCCGCCTCGATCGCCGGGCGGCTCATCTCGAAGCTGTCGAGCATGATGTTGCCGACGCGGCTGATCCGGCTCGGCGGGATCCCCTCGGCGGCGAGGTTGCGGTCGGCGTCGGGCGAGGGCGTCCACAGCACGTCGCAGAGCGCGTCGGTGGCGAGCCGGTTGAGCTCCTCCGGCATGCGCCGGTCGCGTGAGCGCAGGCCGGCTTCGAGATGGACGGTCGGGATGCAAAGCTTGGTGCCGACCAAAGCGCAGGCGATCGTCGAATTGACGTCGCCGACGACGACCAGCCAGTCCGGCCGGTGCGCCTGCGCGACCTCGCCATAAGCGATCATCACCCGGCCGGTCTGCTCGGCATGGCCTCCCGAGCCCACGCCCAGGTGGAAACCCGGCTCGGGCAGGCCGAGATCGGCGAGGAAATCGGCGGACATGTTGTCGTCGTAATGCTGGCCGGTATGGACGAGCACCGGCGCATGGTCGCCGCTCGCCTTCAGCGCGTGCCAGAGCGGGGCCACCTTCATGAAATTGGGCCGCGCCGCGGCGACGAGGTGAACGGTCCGAACGGGCAAATCTGCCTCCTCCAGCTGCGGCTGTCGTCAAGAATGCGGCGCGGGTCAACCGCGCCCGCCCCGCGCCTGTTACCCACTAAAGGAAAAGGAAGCTTTGACAGCCATGACCGCCCGCCCTCTTTCGACGAACGCAAGCTCGAGTGCGGCTCGGCCCGATCGCCCGGAGCGGCGCCGCCTAAAGCTTGGTCCGCAAGGTCCACAGCTCCGGGAAGGCCCGCTTGCTCAAGGTCGACTGGAGATAGGGCACGCCGGCTGTGCCGCCGGTGCCGCGCTTCAAGCCGATCACCCGCTCGACCGTCACCACATGCTTGTGGCGCCACACGGCGAAACTGTCGTCGATGTCGACCAGCTTCTCGGCGAACTGGTAGAAGGCCCAGTATCTTTCCGCTTCGCGATAGACCTGCGCCCAGGCGTCCTCGACCCCATCGCTCGGCTCGTATTTCTGGGTCCAGTCCCGGTCCAGGGCCTGTGCCGGCACCGGGAAGCCGCCGCGGGCGAGCGCGGCATTGGCCTCGTCCCACAGGCTAGGGCGGGCCAGAGCATCGGCAAGCGCCGCATGCTGCGCCGACCCCTCCTCATGAAATTTGAGATGGCCGCCGTCCTTGAACCCGAGCAGATATTCGACCTGGCGGAACTGAGCCGACTGGAAGCCGCTCGAAGTGCCGAGCACCGAGCGGAAGGTCATGTAGTCGGTCGGCGTCAGCGTCGCGAGCACGTCCCAGGAAAGCGTCATCACCGCCTGGATGCGCGACACGCGCGAGAGGTTCTTGTGGACTTCTATCAGCCGGTCGCGGCGGACCAGGTCGAGAGCCAGGCGGAGCTCGTGGATGATCTGCTTGAGCCACAGCTCCTTGGTCTGGTGGATGACGATGAACAGCAATTCGTCATGATGGTCCGACACCGGATGCTGCGCGGATAGCAGGGGCTCCAGCGTCAGATATTGGGCATAGGTCATGCCTTCGGGCTTGGTCATGGCGGCCGCCTCTATCACGGGCGCGCCATGCATCAAATCACCGTTTCGCGCGTTAAACGATCCGAAACCCTCCTGGCGAGAGCATGGGGCCATGATGCGGGGCGTCGAGTCGCTTATCCGAAGGCCGGCCATGATGCTCGGCGCGCTCGCCTTGGCGGGTTGCGGCGGCGGTGGAGGAGGTGGCGGAGGCGGCCCTGCCCCGCCGGCGAACCGCGCGCCCGCTTTCACCTCGGCCGCCACCGCCAGCGCCCCGGAGAACGGCGCCGGCGCCGTCTATACCGCCACTGCCACCGACCCGGACGGCAACCCGCTGACCTTCTCTTTGTCGGGCGGCGCCGATCGGGCCGCCTTCTCGATCACCGCGGGCGGCGTCCTCAGCTTTGCCCAGCCGCCCGACTTCGAGGCGCCCACCGACGCCGACGCGAACAATGTCTATCTCATCCAGCTCGCGGTCAGCGACGGCACCACCAGCGCCACCCTCGACCTTGCCGTCACCGTCACCAATGTCGGCCCCGACGCCTTCCGCACCCGCCGCGTCGGCACCGGCTTCGCGCAGCCGCTCTACCTCACCGGCATTCCCGACGGTTCGGGCCGGGTCCTGGTCGTCCAGCAGGGCGGGCTGATCCGCATTCTCGATCCGGTCGCGGGAACGGTCGCGGCGACGCCCTTCCTCAACGTCTCGGCGCAGATCGCGACCGACGGCGAACGCGGCCTGCTCGGCCTCGCGCTGGCCCCCGATTTCAACGCCACCGGCACCTTCTACGTCTTCCTGACCGACACGGCCGGCCGCATCCAGATCCGCCGCTACCGCACCTTTGCCGGCAATCGCGACCAGGCCGATCCGGCCAGCGCCGACATCATTCTCGATTTCGCCCACCCCGCCAGCAACCACAATGGCGGCTGGCTCGAATTCGGCCCGGACGGCCTGCTCTACGCCGGCACCGGCGACGGCGGCGGCGGCGGCGACCCGGCCAACAACGCACAGAATGTGAACGTCTATCACGGCAAGATCCTGAGGGTCGATCCGCGCACCGACGCCTTCCCGGCCGATCCGCTGCGCGATTTCGCGATCCCCGCCGGCAACCCCTTCGCGGGCGGCGGCGGCCTGCCCGAAATCTGGGCCTATGGCCTCAGGAACCCGTTCCGCTCCAGCTTCGATCCGCTCACCCAGAATTTGTGGATCGGCGATGTCGGCGAGGGCGCGCGCGAAGAGATCGACCTGATGCGGCCGGCCGATGGCGGCGCCAATTTCGGCTGGCGGATCATGGAGGGGACGGCCGTCTTCATCGGCCCGGCCATATCCGGGCTGGTCCCGCCCGTCGCCGAATATTCGCACGGCACCGGCCCGCGCGAGGGCCGATCGGTGACCGGCGGCCATGTCTATCGCGGGCCGGTCGAGGCGCTGCGCGGCAATTATTTCTTCGGCGATTTCAGCAGCGGCAACCTCTGGTCGATCCCTATCGCACGCATCGCCTTGGGCTCGACCGTGCCGAGCAGCCAGTTCGTCCTGCGCCGGGCCGATTTCACCCCCAATGCGGGCGTCATCAACAACGTCGCGAGCTTCGGCGTCGACCAGGCCGGCAACCTCTACATCGTCGATTTCGACGGCGAGATTTTCCGGGTGGAGCCTGCTTAGGAGTTCCGACCGCAGCGAACATCCCACGTCATCCTGACGCATCCCACGTCATCCTGACGAAAGTCAGGACCCATGAACACAGCGGTCGCGAACTTTCATATTCCGTGTTCATGGGTCCCGGATCAAGTCCGGGATGACGTGGAATAATCGCAAGCGCAGCGCCACGCTGCGAAGCTATAGCCGCTCCGCCGTCGAGACCACCTCGGTCGCCCTCAGGGCCGCCAGGATCCGCATCAGATGCTGGACGTCGTGGACCTCGACATCGAGGTGGAAGGTGTGGAAGCTTCCGTCGCGCGCGGTCTGGTCCATCGACACGATGTTGGCGCCGTGGCTTCCCAATATGCCGGCGATGACGGCCAGCGAGCCGGGCTGGTTCTTGATGACGATGGCGAGCTTGGCGGCGCCGCCGTCGGACTGGTCGCCCCAGGCGAGGTCGACCCAGTCGGCGTCGACGCCGTCGGCGAGGCTCTCGCAGCCGATCATGTGGACCTCGATCCCCTCGCCCTCGCGCCTGAGGCCGACGATGCGGTCGCCGGGTATGGGATGGCAGCAATCGGCCAGCTGGAAGGCGACTCCCGGGGTCAGGCCCTTGATCGAAATGGCCGTGCGCTGCGGCGGCGGTTTGACGCCGTCCTTGGTCGCCGAGCCCGGCATCAAGGCTTCCATGACGGCGACGTCGTCGATCCGCTTCAGGGCGATCGCCTCCATCAGCGCCTCGTCATTGGGAAGGTGCAGCCGGCGCAATGCCTCGGCGATCGATTCCCAGCCGATCTTGGCCGGCATGCGCTCGATGATCTCGTCGAGGATCTTGCGGCCCAGCGCCACCGTCTCCTCGCGCTCCTTGGATTTCACCCAGCGCCTGATCTTGGCGCGCGCCTTGCCGGTGACGACGTAGGAGAGCCAGGCCGGCTGCGGATGCTGCGCCTTGGAAACGAGGATCTCGACCTGGTCGCCATTGTCGAGCGGGGTCCGCAGGGGCATCACCCGGCCGTTGATCTTCGAGCCCACCGTCTGGTCGCCGAGATCGGTATGCACCGCATAAGCGAAATCGACGGGGGTGGCGCCCTTGGGCAGCTGGATCAGCTCGCCCTTCGGAGTGAAGGCGAAGATCCGGTCCTGGTACATCGCCATCCTGGTATGTTCGAGCAGCTCCTCGGCGCTGCCCGCATGCTCCAGAATCTCGACCAGGTCGTTGATCCAGGGATGGTCCGATTGGGCCTCGACCTGGCCTTTCTCCTTATAGGCCCAGTGGGCGGCAAGGCCGTGCTCGGCCTGGGCGTGCATCTCCCGGGTGCGGATCTGGATTTCGATCCGCATCTGCTCGTCATGGATGATCGTGGTGTGGATCGACCGGTAGCCGTTTCGCTTCGGGGTCGAGACGAAATCCTTGAACCGTCCCGGCACGACCGGCCAGCGCTGGTGGATCAGGCCCAAGGTGCGATACGCCTCCTCGACCGAGCCGACCACGGCGCGGAAAGCCATGACGTCGGACAATTGTTCGAAGCTGACATGCTGCTCGGCCATCTTGCGCCAGATCGAATAGGGATGCTTCTCGCGGCCGTGGACGTCGGCCTCGATGCCGTGCGCCTCGAGATGGGCCTTGATGCCGCGGCCGATGCGCTGGATGAGGTCGCCTCCGCCGCTCTTGTGGAGCCGCTCGAGCCGCTTGGTGATCGATTCGTAGGCGTCGGGCTCCAGCTCCTTGAACGCCAGGGTCTGCATCTCGGTCATGAACTCGTACATGCCGATCCGCTCGGCGAGCGGGGCGTAGATGTCCATCGTCTCGCGGGCGATGCGCCGCCGCTTGTCCGGATCCTTGAGATGGTGGAGGGTGCGCATATTGTGCAGCCGGTCGGCGAGCTTGACCAGGAGGACGCGGATGTCGTCCGACATCGCGAGCAGGAACTTCCTGAGATTCTCGGCGGCGCGCTGGCTTTCGGTCTGCGCCTCGATCTTGGAGAGCTTGGTGACGCCGTCGACCAGGCGGGCGACGTTCTTGCCGAACAATTTCCTGATCTCGGCCGGGGTCGCCAACGTGTCCTCGATCGTGTCGTGGAGGATGGCGGTGACGATGGTCTCGTCGTCGAGACGCAAGTCGGTGAGGATGCCCGCCACCTCGATCGGGTGGCTGTAATAGGGATCGCCCGAGGCGCGGGTCTGCGAGCCGTGCGCCTTCATCGAGAAGACGTAGGCGCGATTGATCAGCGCCTCGTCGGCGTCGGGATCGTAGCCCCGGACCTTCTCGACCAGTTCATATTGCCTGAGCACCCCGGCAAAATGGGGTCACGGGCCCCCGGGAGCAACCGAAATCGGCGCCGGCCTTCGAAACGGCGATTTCCGGGCGGCCGGGCAGCCGCCCGGATCGAAATCGCCCAGCGGGCGCGCGCGTCGCAATTCGCCGCCTGGCGGGCATCGATCGGCCGGGCATCGGCGGCGAAGCCGCGCAACGCGCCGGCCTGCCGGACCAGAGCCGGGCAGACGATCGCCGGGCGGGTCGAGGTGCGGGTCGAGACGCACCGGGCGTCGGCGCAGCGCCAGATGCCGTCGCGCGCGACGAAGCGCGCCGGCGCCGAGAGGGCGGATGACAATGTTTGAAATTGGCGTAAGTAGACGGCCATGCTCCGCCCCGATCATCGCAAGGCCGTGTTGGGCCAGTGCGCGCTGCCGGCGGCGCTGGAGGCTGTGGGCGAGCGCTGGTCCTTCCTGATCCTGCGCGCCGCCTTCAACGGCCTCGCCCATTTCGAGGAATTCCAGTCCACGCTCGGCATCGCCCGCAACATATTGTCGAATCGGCTCGGCCGGCTGGTCGAGAACGAGATCCTCGAGCGCGAGCCCGATCCGGCCGACCGGCGCAAGATCGCCTACCGGTTGACCGACAAGGGCCGCGACCTGCTGCCGGCGCTGATCGCGCTCAGGCAGTGGGGCGACAAGTGGATTTCGGGAATGCCCAGCAATCCGGTGCTGGTCGATCGCATGAGCCGCCATCCGGTGGCCACCATGGCTGTGCGCGCGGCCGACGGCCGCGCGCTGGGGCTCAGCGAGCTGGAATGGCTGGACCGGACGGAATTGCCCCCGGCGGCGCGACGCTAGGACGCCGCGCGCGCCAACGCCTAGGGCGAGACCGGCTTGTTATTGCCCGAGATCGCCGCGATGCCGATCAGCACGACCAGGACAACGCCGAGAATGACCGCGGTCGAGCCGCCGTCGTCATCGTCGTCCGCCGTATCCTGGAAAAAGCTGAAGCTGCTCATCGGCGCCCCGGCGCGGCTCAGGCTCAACGCATCGGCCGCGCCGGCATTCGCCGCCACGGGTGAAAGCGCCATGCCGGCCGCGGCCAGCCCTGTCAGTAATTTTCTCACTCTTTTGCCTCCCTGACTTCGGGCTTTTTGCCCCATTGCTCGAATCACTCTGCCAAGAAACGGCAACGCCGGAACTTTGGGCCAAGTTCCGGCGCGGGTCCATCGCAAAATTTTCTGCCACTGCCGAGCGCTGGCTCAGCCGTCATAATCGGCGCCTGCATTATTGTTGCGCTGCGGGGCTGCGGCGGTCAGGCGCAGCGCCTCCGCCGAGGCCGAGAGCGAGCCGACCTCGTCGGCGACGTCGTCCTCGTCGACCTGGACCCGCTGCAGGCTGCCAACGAGCGCTTCCTCCAGCTCCTTGGGCTTGACCGTCTGCTCGGCGACCTCGCGCAGGGCGACGACCGGATTCTTGTCGCGGTCGCGGTCGATGGTGAGCTCGGCGCCGCCGGAAATCTGCCGCGCCCGCTGCGCGGAGAGCAGGACGAGGTCGAAACGGTTCGGGACTTTGTAGACGCAATCTTCGACGGTTACGCGCGCCATGCGGCAGCTCCACTCAAATTCGGGTGTCCGGGAAAGGGCGGTGACGTAGGTCCATCACCGCCAAAAGTCAACGATAGGGCGGGCCCGCTCAGACCCGCATCGGCATCAGCACGTAGAGCGCCGGCGCCTTGTCGTTCTCGCGAAGCAGCGTCGGGGCGGCCGTGTCGGCGAGATGGACCTCCATCACGTCGCCCTCGATCTGGCCCAATATGTCGAGCAGATAGCGGGCGTTGAAACCGATCTCGATGCCGTCGGCGCCGTAGTCGGCGGAAATCTCCTCCGATGCGGTGCCGTTTTCGGGGGAGGTGACCGACAAAGTCACCCGGTCGCGGTCCAGCGACATCTTGACGGCGCGGGTGCGCTCGCTGGCGATGGTCGAGACGCGGTCGACCGCCTCTTCGAGCGCGCGCGGATCGAGCTTGAGCAATTTGTCGTTCGCGGTCGGGATGACGCGGCTGTAATCGGGGAAGGTCCCGTCGATCAGCTTTGAGGTCAGCACCGCATTGCCGAGCCCGAAGCGGATCTTGGTCTCGCTCAGGCTCGCCTGGACCGTGCCGTCGACCTCGTCGAGCAGCTTTCGCAATTCGGCCACGCATTTGCGCGGGATGATCACGCCCGGCATGCCCTGCGCGCCCTCGGGCCGCGCCACCGTCACGCGTGCCAGCCGGTGGCCGTCGGTCGCCGCCGCCTTCAGCACCGGCTGGTTCACCCCACCAGCCAAAGGTTCACCGTCGGAGACGTGGAGGTAGATGCCGTTCAGATAATAGCGCGTCTCCTCGGTCGAGATGGCGAAGCGGGTCTTGTCGATGATCTGGCGCAGCGTCGCCGCCGGCAGCTCGAAGGCGGTCGGCAAATCGCCCTCGGCGATCACCGGGAAATCGTCGCGCGGAAGGGTAGACAGAGTGAACCGAGCGCGGCCGGCATTGACCTGCATCCGCCCCTCGGCGGCGATCAGTTCGACCTGGCTCCCCTCGGGGAGCTTGCGGACGATGTCGAACAGGGTGTGGGCGGGAACCGTGGTCGCGCCGGGCTCGGTGACATTGGCCTCGACCCGCTCGTTGATCTGCAGATCGAGATCGGTCGCCATCAGCCTGAGGCCGGCGCCGCCGCCGCCGGCGTCGCCCTCCTCGGCCTCGATCAGCACGTTCGAGAGGATCGGAATCGTGTTCCGCCGCTCGACCACCGAGTGGACGTGGCCCAGGCCCTTCAGAAGCGTGGCCCGCTCGATCGTCGCCTTCATCGATTACCCCTGCCTGCGCATTTCACGGATGTTTGGACCGGAGACTATAGCGATGGTTGCAAAGCCCGCCAGTGGTTAGTGCCAAGAAAAAGGGCCGGACGCAGCGCGCCCGGCCCTTCCTCATTCGAATGCGCCTCGGGTCAGAAGCGGAAGCCGAAGCCGCCGACGACCTGGTGGCGGTCGACGCCGTCCTGATAGTTGGAATAGCGATATTCCGTCTTCAGATAGGCGTTGGTGCCGATCGCGAACTGGGCGCCGGCGCCGGCGCGGACGCCGTCGAGGTTGGTGCGGTCGGTGAAATCGTTGACCGTGCCGGCGGTGCCGTCCTCATAATCGATGCGGACGCGGGCATTGGTATAGCCCGCTTTGGCGTAGAGCAAAGTGCCGCCGCCCACGACCGCGCCGACGCGGCCGCCGACATAAAGGTCGCGCCCGGCCCGCACGCGCAGCTCGTCGCCGGGGAGGAAGGCGCCCGCGACGCGCTCGTTGGCGGTCGAATCGGTCGCCTCGGCCTCGATGCCGAACAGTGTATTGCCCGACTGGAAGTCGTAGCCGACGCCCATGCCGTAGAGCACGCCGTCGGCATTCTCGTCGGCGATGCTCGGCCGGTCGTAGCCGACCAGGCCTTCGACGCGGAAGCCCGACAGACTTCCCTGATCCTGGGCGAAGGCGGGGGTGGCGAGGGTGCCGGCGCAGAGCGCGGCCAACAGGTATTTACGCATAACTCAACTCCAATTCACAGGTCCCGGCAATGGAACGGCGGGACAGCGTCCAGCGGTGACCGAGGTTGCATGAACCTCAGCTAAACGGGATTTCCGTGGCCGATCTGCCACAAAATGGGGGCCGCGCACCGCCGGGAGCGGCCCTTCCCCGTCGATCAGAAGCGGAAGCCGAAGGCGCCCAGAAGCGCGCCGCGGTCGGAACCCCCTTCATAATTGGAATAGCGCGCCTCGGTCCGGAAATAAGCGTTGCGGCCGACACCGAACTGGGCGCCGGCGCCGACCCTGATGCCGTCGAGATTGTGGCCGATGCGGTCGCTGATCCCCGCATTCGGGTCTTCATATTCGGTGACGTAGCGGGCGTTGGTGTAGCCGGCCTTGCCGAACAGCAGCACGTCGCGGCCGACCAGGAAGCCGGCGCGGGCGCCGACATAGAGGTCGCGCCCCGTAGTGACGCACAAGCGGTCGTTGGCGGCGGAGAGATTGGTGATGCAGCCGTTATTTGTTGAATCATTGGCTTCGGCTTCGATGCTGAAGACGCCGCGGCCGATCTGGAAATCGTAGCCGATGCCGACGCCGTAGAGGAGGCCGCCGTCGTCGTCGTCGAGAATCTCGGTATGATCCCAGCCGGCCAGCGCCTCGACGCGGAAGCCCGAATGGGGCGAAGGCGGCGGCGCGTCCTGCGCGAAAGCAGGGGTGGCGAGGGCGCCGGCAAGCAGCAAGGCGAGGCAATGGATTCGCATGGCAGGCTCCGTTCCTAGTCCCGCCTGCTTGTTCGGTACGATCCGATACGCCCGAAAGCCTCCCGGATCCGCGAACCCCCACCCGGCAATTAAGCGGCGATTTGTGTTGCTAATGCGGCACAAGCGAGGCGATGCTCGCCCCAATGAGCCCGAAGCGGACCCTGTTTTTTTGCGCCCTCGCCGGCGTCGCGCCGCCCGCACTGGCGCAGCCGCAGCCGCTCGGCGTGTTCGGCGGCTGGGGCGCGTTCCGCGATGGCGGGCGCTGTTATGCGATCACCCAGCCTCGGGAGGCGCAGGAAGCGCAAGACGGGCAGCCCTTCGCCTCGGTCGGCATATGGCCAGGGCGGCGCGGCGGCCAGCTCCATATCCGCCTCAGCCGGGAAAAGCGCCAGGGCTCGGCGGTGCTGCTGAGGATCGACGGCCGCGCCTTCCAGCTGGTCGGCGGCGGCCGCGACGCCTGGGCGCCCGACCCCCGCGCCGACGCCGAGATCCAGGCGGCGATGCGCACCGGCCTCGCTTTGGTCGTCGAGACCCGATCGGCGCAGGGCCTGATCGTGCGCGACCTCTACGGGCTGCGCGGCTCCGCCACGGCCATCGACGCCGCCGCCCTGGCCTGCGCGCGCCGGCCGTGAGCGCCCGTTTCTTTATCTGCCGCCATGGAGAAACGGCCTTCAACGCGGCGGCACGGATGCAGGGCGATGTGCTCCATACGCCGCTGACCCGCGCGGGCTTTGCCCAGGCGGACGAGATGGGCGCCCTCCTGCGCGTCCACCTCGGCCCCGGGCCCAAGCTCGATTTGTGGGCGTCGCCAACGGGCCGGGCGCTGCAGACCCTTGCCGTGATCGCCGAGCATCTGGAGCTCGACTGGCACGGCGCCCGGACGGACGCGCGGCTGCGCGAGATCGACATCGGCGCGTGGAGCGGGCGCTTCTATCGGGACGTGGCCGCCGAGAGCGGGCCGCCGATCGACCCGGCCACGGGCCTGTTCAGCGGCCGGCCTCCGGGCGGGGAAACCTACGAGGAAGTCGCCCAACGCCTGCAGGCCTGGCTCGATGACAATGCCGACGAAGCGGCCGACCGGCTGGTCGTGATGCACGGCATGTCGTCGCGGGTGCTGCGGGGCATGCTGGCGGGCGCCGGCCAGATCGCCGGCAATCTGCCGCAGGGAAGCCTGGTCGAGATCCGGGCGGGGGTAGAGACCTTGCTCGCCTCGGGGGACGCCTTCGATCCATTCTGACGCCGGGATGGAAATTCCCCCGCATCCGCCCTAGATAGCAGCGCTCATGACAGCCGCCATGTCCATCCCCGGTCATATCGATCCGGTCACCGTTCCGCGCCCCGCGACTGCGGCGGCCGAGGGCGCGCGCGTCAATCTGATCGGGCTTTCCAAAGCCAAGATCCGCGCGGCGCTGGAGGAGGCGGGGCTCGACGAGCGCCAGGCCAGGCTGCGCGCCAAGCAGCTCTGGCACCAGGTCTACAATCGCGGCGCCACCCGTTTCGAGACGATGAGCGACATCGCCAAGCCCCAGCGCCTGTGGCTCGGCGAGCGGTTCGAGATCGCCCGGCCCGAAGTGGTGGTCGAGCAGGTCTCCACCGACGGCACCCGCAAATGGCTGCTGCGCACGAGCGACGGCCACGATTTCGAGATGGTGTTCATCCCGGACGCCGACCGCGGCACGCTGTGCGTCTCGAGCCAGGTCGGCTGCACCCTGAATTGCCGCTTCTGCTTCACCGGCACGATGCGCCTGGTGCGCAACCTGACCGCCGGCGAGATCGTCGGCCAGGTCATGCTGGCGCGCGACGCGCTCGAGGAATGGCCGTCCCTGCCGGAGGGGAGGATGCTCTCCAACATCGTCATGATGGGGATGGGCGAGCCCTTGTACAATTTCGACAATGTCCGGGACGCGCTGAAGATCGTCATGGACGGCGACGGGCTCGGCCTGTCGCGGCGACGGATCACGCTGTCGACCTCGGGCGTGGTGCCGATGATGGCGCGCGCCGGCGCCGAGATCGGGGTCAATCTCGCCGTATCGCTGCACGCGGTGACCAAGGAAGTGCGCGACGAGATCGTCCCCCTGAACCGCAAATATGGCATCGAGCAATTGCTGGAGGCCTGCGCCGCCTATCCCGGCGCCAACAATGCCCGGCGCATCACCTTCGAATATGTGATGCTCAAGGACTTGAACGACAGCGACGCGGACGCCCGCGAGCTCGTCCGGCTGATCCGCAAGTACAAGCTTCCCGCCAAGGTCAACCTGATCCCGTTCAACCCCTGGCCGGGCTCGATCTACGAATGTTCGGATGAGGAGCGGATCCGCCGCTTCTCCGACCTCGTCTTCGAGGCGGGCATCTCGGCGCCGATCCGGCGCCCGCGGGGCCGCGACATCATGGCCGCCTGCGGCCAGCTGAAGTCGGCCGCGCAGAAGAAGAGCCGCGCAGAGCTGGACCGCATCGCGGAGGAAAAGCAGGCGGCGCTCGGGTGAGCGAAAAGCCGGGCATGGCCTTGGCGCGATACCGGCGCCGCTTCATGCTCGGCGCGCTGCCCGGCGAGGTCGCCGTCACCGTGCGCACGACCGGCATGGAGAGCGCCCTCATCCTTGGCGCCGGCCTGATCGCCGAAGACCGCACGCCGCTCGGCGGGCCCGAGGCCACCCGCAACCACCGGCTCGCAGCCACCCTGCCCGACGGCCGCGCGATCGACGTCGAGATGGGCTATGTGAACTGGTGGACGGTCGGCATCGCGGTCCGCCTCGACGGCGTCCTGGTCCACGAAAGCCATCCCGGCCGCCGCATCGCCTATCCCGAGCGCGCGGCGCGGATGGCGGCGCGCTCGTCGGCCAAGGGCCTGCCCGACGGCTTCGACCCCGGCCAGATCCGCCGCAACAAGGTGCCGATCATGGTCGACATCGCGCTCGGCCTGCTCTTCTTCGTCGTCGCCAAGCTGACCGACCTCTCCACCGCCGCCCTGGTCGGCGCGGGCGCGGGCCTCGCGCTCGTCGTCGCCCAGCGCTTCGTCAAGGCCGACCTGCTGGGCGGGCTCGCTTTGTTCGGCATCGTCATGCTGCTGATCTCGGCGGGCCTCGCTTTGGCCTTCCAGGACGACATGATGGTCAAGATGCGCTCGACCATCGTGGGTCTGATCAGCGCCGCCTTGTTCCTCGGCGACGGGCTGCTCGGCGGCAACCGGCTCGGCCGCGGCCTCGCCCGCTATCTGCCTTATTCCGACATCGACCCGGGCCGGCTTGCGCTCGGCATCGGCCTGCTCGGCCTCGTCATGGCCGGGCTCAACTATGTCGTGGCAAAACTGACCAGCACCGATTTCTGGCTGTTCTACACCACCTTCGTCGATTTCTTCCTGGTGATGCTGATGGTCCTCGTCGTGTTCGCTTACGCCCGCGGCCGGCTGCTGCCGCGCGGCTACAGGAGACCGCCGCCGGCCTAGAAGCCCGCGAAGGTCGCGAAGCTTTCCACCGGCTCACGCACCGTCCGCCAGCCATTGATCGGATGCGCCTGGTCGGCAAAGCCGAGCGCCATGCCGCAGTAGAAGAGGCGGTCCTCCGGCAGGCCGAGCACCTTCCCGATGGTCTTGTGGACGAGCGCCCAGGCTTCCTGCGCGCAGGTGGCGAGGCCGCGTTCCTCAGCCAGCAGCATGAACGTCTGCATGAACATGCCGAGATGCGCCCATTGCGGCGGCCCGAAGCTCTTGGGGATCGAGAAGAACAGGCCGACCGGCGCGCCGAACAGGTCGAAATTGTTGGCGAACTGGGCGAGGCGCGCGGCCCGGTTCCCGCGCGGGATGCCGATCGCCGCGTAGAGCTGCTCGCCCGAGGCGAAGCGGCGGCTCCGCCACGGCTCGCCGAGCCCCGGCGGATAGACCGGGAACGGGGTTCCTTCTCCCGACGGATCGGCGGCGAGGCTGGCGCGGACGCGCGCCTTGAGCGCGTCCAGCGCCGCACCCGCCAGAATGTCGACGTGCCAGGGCTGCAGATTGCCGCCCGACGGGGCGCGGCTGGCGGTCGCCAGCATGTCCGCGACCGTGGCGCGATCGACGGGCCGGTCCAGGAAGGCCCGCACCGACCGCCGCGCCAGCACCGCTTGTGCGACCGTCGCCATTTCTCGTCTCCCTCCGCCGGGCTTGACCCGCGCCCGCCTTCTGCGATGAATGCGGCACAACTGGGGAAATGCCTAATCTATGTGGCTCTTGGACAAATTGCTCGCCAAGCTCATCACCAAGGGTGAGCTGATCGTCATCAATCATGACGGCAAGGAATATCGCTACGGCGCCCCCGACCCGCATCACGGCCCGATCCGCGTCCGGCTGACCGACAAGGGCGCGGCCTGGCACATCGCCAAGGATCCGCGCGTCGGCGCCGGCGAGGCCTATATGGCGGAGCGCCTGATCGTCGAGCCGCCGAGCGACATACGCGACCTCGCTTTGTTGATCCGCTACAACGCGCCGTTCGAGACGCCGGACGCGCTGAAGCCCAAGGGGCCGGTCACCCGCAGCTTCAACTTCATCACCGGCAAGCTCGACCAGATCAACTGGAAGAGCCGCTCGCGCCGCAACGCCGAGCATACCTACAACCTCACCCGGCGGCTCTACGAGCTCTTCCTCGACGAGGACCGCCAATATACCTGCGCTTATTACCGCCATCCCGACGACACGCTCGAACAGGCCCAGCTCGACAAGAAGGCGCATATCGCCGCCAAGCTGAATTTGAAGCCCGGCATGAAGGTGCTCGACATCGGCTGCGGCTGGGGCGGGCTCGCGCTCTACCTCCACCGCCATTACGATGTCGATGTGCTCGGCATCGCGCTGGCGCCCGACCAGATCGAATTCTGCAACGAGCGGGCGAAGGAGCTGGGCGTTTCCGACCGGGTGAAGTTCGAATTGCTCGATTATCGCGACGTCGAGGGGCAGTTCGACCGGATCACCAGCGTCGGCCTGATCGAGCATCTCGGCACCCCGCATTATCCCGGCTTCTTCGCGAAGACCTATGAGCTGCTGAAGCCCGACGGAGTGATGTTCTCGCATTGCTGCGGCCGGATGGGCCCGCCGGGCCTGACCGACAAATGGACGCGCAAGTACATCTTCCCGGGCGGCTACATCCCCGCGCTGTCCGAACTGGTCAGCCAGGCCGAGCAGCACCGGCTGATCGTCAGCGACGTCGAGGCGGTGCGCTACCATTATGCGCTGACGCTTGAGGAATGGTATTATCGGACGATGGCGCACCAGGAGGAGATCACCGCCCTCTACGACGGGCGCTTCTTCCGCATGTGGCAATTCTATCTGGCCGGGGCCGAGGCCGCGTTCCGCTATGGCGGCCTGGTCAACTGGCAGCTGCAATATGTGAAGCGCCGCGACGCCATCCCGATGACCTGGGACTATATGTACGAGGAAGAGCGGCGCCTGCACGCGCTCGAGGACGCGCCAGAATGGCACCTCAGCCGTGCCGCGGAGTGATGGACGGATGCGACAAGCGGCACGGGTAAGTCTATGAGGTGCGCGCGCATGCCATGATCGGGGGCATGGCGGAGTAAGTAGCGGGGGCATGCAGGAAGGACATTTTCCGAAGCGGGACGACGGCGCGTCCAGGCCCTTCTGGGAGCGCAAGAGCTTTGTCTTCGCGCTTATCCTTCTCTCGGCCGTGCCATTGCTGTGGCCGGACGTGCCGCCCTTGCTCGATCTGCCCGGCCACATGGGCCGCTATCGGGTGCAGCTCGAACTGGAGACGTCGGCGGAGCTTCGCCAATATTACAGCTTCCAGTGGGCGGTGATCGGCAATCTCGGCGTCGACCTGCTGGTCCAGTGGCTGGCGCCCTTGATCGGGCTGGAGCCGGCGGTGAAGCTGATCATCCTGACGATCCCGCCTCTGGCGGTCGGCGGTCTGCTCTGGGTCGCCTACGAAGTGCACGGCCGGGTGACGCCGAGCGCCTTGTTCGCATTGCCCTTCGCCTACAATTTCCCCTTCCTGTTCGGCTTCGTCAATTTCGCCCTGGCGATGGGATTAGCGCTGATCGCCTTCGCCTTCTGGCTGAGGCTGGGGCGGCTCAACCGGGTGTGGCTGCGCGCCGCCTTGTTCGTGCCGATCTCGCTCGCTTTGTGGCTGGTCCACGCCTTCGGCTGGGGGACTTTGGGCCTGCTCGCCTTTTCCGCCGAGCTGGTCCGCCAGCACGACCGAGGCCGCTCCTACCCGATGGCCGCCTTCCAGTCCGGCCTCCACTGCCTGGCGCTGGTGCCGCCGGTCGCGCTGATGCTGGCCTGGCGGAGCAACGCGGCGGGCCAGACCGGGGACTTCTTCAACTGGCTGAGCAAATATGACTGGCTGGTCATGGCGTTGCGCGACCGCTGGGAATTGTGGGACCGGGCCTCGCTGACCTTTTGCGTGCTGATCATGCTCTGGTCGATCTTCGACAAGCGAATGACCTGGTCGCGCAACCTCGCCGCCTCCTTCCTCTTCCTGAGCCTGGTGTTCGTGCTGTTGCCGAGGGTGGTGTTCGGCTCGGCTTATGCGGACATGCGGCTCGCGCCCTATCTCTTCGCGATCGGGCTCGTCGCCATCCGCTTCAGGGAGCAGGCGACGCCCGCCTTCCAGCGCACCATCGCGGTCACCGCTCTGGTCTTCGTGCTGCTGCGCACCGGCGCCACCACTTATTCGAACTGGCTCTACGACGAGAGCTTCGACCGCGAGCTCCAGGCGCTGGACCATGTCCCGCGCGGGGCGCGGATGGTGAGCTTCATCGGCCGGCCGTGCATCGAGCCCTGGAGGATGTCGCGCCTGCTCCATCTGTCGGCGCTCGCCATGGTCCGCAACCATGCTTTCTCCAACGACCAGTGGACGATGGAAGGCGCACAACTGCTCACCGTGCGCTATCGCGACGGCTGGCCCTTCCTGCGGGACGCCACCCAGATCGTCACCTCCACACGCTGCCGCGGCGAGGTCTGGCGGACGATCGATATGGCGCTCACCCATTTTCCGCGCGACGGCTTCGATTATGTCTGGCTGATCACCCCGCCGCCCCACGCCGCCTCCCTCACCCACGGTCTCGAACCGGTCTGGCGCAGCGGCTCGAGCGTCCTCTATAGGGTCGCGGACCGGAACCCGTCCGCATCGTCCAAGGACCCTCGATGACTTCTCCCTCGCTTTCGATCGTCGTCCCCTGTTTCAACGAGGAAGCCTGCCTTGCCGAGCTGCACGCCCGCCTGACCAAAGCGGCGGCCGGGGCGGCCGGGGAGGATTACGAGATCGTGCTGGTCAATGACGGTTCTCGCGACCGCAGCTGGGCGATGATGCAGGCGCTTGCACAGAGCGACCCGCGGCTGGTGGCGATCAACCTGTCGCGCAATCACGGCCACCAGCTCGCGCTGACCGCCGGGCTCGATCTGTGCGCCGGAGCGCGCATCCTGATCATAGATGCAGATCTCCAGGATCCGCCCGAACTGCTTCCCGAGATGATCGCCGAGATGGAAAGGCGGGACGCCGACGTCGTCTATGCGGTGCGCCGCGCCCGCGCCGGCGAGACGCGCTTCAAGCGCGGCACCGCCAAGCTCTTCTATCGCGTGCTCTCCAAGCTGGCGGAGATCGATATCCCGCTCGACACCGGCGATTTCCGGCTGATGAGCCGCCGGGCGCTCGATGCCCTGCTTGCCTTGCCCGAACAGTCGCGCTTCATCCGCGGCATGGTCGCCTGGGTCGGCTTCCGGCAGGTGCCGATCGTCTACGACCGCGCCGAGCGCCATGCCGGCGAGACCAAATATCCGCTCGGCCGGATGATGCGCTTCGCACTCGACGCGGTGACCGGCTTCTCCACCGCGCCGCTGCGCATGGCGAGCCACGTCGGCATGTGGCTGGTGCTCGCCTCGATCCTGCTCCTCATCTACATCGCCATCGGCTTCTTCACCGGCACCGCCATCCAGGGCTGGACCTCTTTGATGCTGGTCGTGGTCGTGCTCGGAGCGGTGCAGATGTTCGTGCTCGGCATGATCGGCGAATATCTCGGCCGGCTCTATGTCGAGGCAAAGAAAAGGCCGCTCTACATCGTCTCCGACATTGCCGGCCGCTCAGGCGGGACCGCGAGCCTGGGCCATGTCGCTCACCTTGCGGAACCCCCCTCCGGCACCGAGACGATCGCGGCCAGCGAGACGCCCGGCGGCAAGGGCAAGCGGCCGATCGCATAGCGTTCGAGCCCGAAGATCCAGCGGAACAGAGCGTTGACCGGCCTCGCCGGCACCTTGTCGTCGCCGCCCTTGAGCCCGAGCAGCCGGCTGCCCAGCCGCGCCGAGGCGGCGACCGGGAATAACAGGCTGTTGAACCAGCGCAGCATGTCGAGCCTGAGGCCCGCCGCGGCGACGTCCTTGCTGAGCGTCGCTTTGGTGTAGCGCAGCTTGTGGTGGTTCACCTCGTCATGGCCGCTCCACATGAAGGGAAAGGCCGGGACCGTGATCAGGATCCGGCCGCCGGGCCTAAGCTTGCGCGCCAGATTGGCGAGCGCGCCGCGGCGGTCGTCGAGGTGCTCGAGCACGTCGAGCATGGCGATCAGGTCGTAGGCGCCGTCCTCGACCCCCTCCAGCTCCGGAAGCGGCGCGTTCATCACGGGACGGCCCAACCTGGTGCTCGCCATGTCGCGCGCGGCTTCGTCCACCTCGATCGCGTCGACCGTGCCGAAGCGCTTCAGCATGTCGAGGTTGTGCCCCGTGCCGCAGCCCACTTCGAGGATGCGGGCATCGCGGGGCGGCTTGATCCGGCGCCCGATCAGCGTCGCCAGCACGTCGCGCCGCGCCACATACCACCAGTGCACCTGGTCGATCCGCGCCATCTGGTCGTAGACTTCGCGCTCCATCAGGAGGTCCAATCAGGAGCTGCGCCGGCCCGCACGAGAGAAAGCGAGATCAAGACCCGAACACCCAGTGGCGGTTGAGCGAGAAGGTGACGAGCGGCGTCACGAACACCATCGGGATGACCGGCCACCAGGTCGGCCCCCCGAGCGGCCCGGTCAGCACGCCGACGAACAGGCTGTTGAGGCCGAGGCTGACCAAAGAGACGATCAGGAAGCGGAAGGTGCGCTGCGCGGGATTGTCGCGGCTGCCATGGCCGCGAAAGCTGATCCGGCTATGCATGATATAGCCCAAAGCGGCCGCGACGGCATAGCCGAACAAATTGGCGAGCAGCGGCGCGAAGCCCAGATAGGTCGCCGGCACATAATAAGCGGCGACGCCGAGCAGGGTCACGAACCCGCCGACCATGCCGAACCGGAGGAACTGTCCCGCGAGCGATTTCAGCGCGCCTGCCTCATTCATGATTTGCGCGCCACCTTCGTTTTCGCCCGCTTGCCCTTTGGCGGGCAGCGACTAATGCCGATCGCTGGGGTTGAAAAGAAAAGAAACGTCTATGCCGGCTCAAGCGGGGGCGCCCTTCGGTCTTCTGGACCGGCATTGGCGCTGGTGGGTAATCCTGTTCTGGCTCGGCTACGCGGCCTGGCTGGTGTTCAATCGCGATCGCTGGATGCTGATCCAGGGTTTCTCGCTCGGCGACACCGACGACAATATGCGGATGATGCAGGTCCGCGGCCTGCTTCAAGGCCAGGGCTGGTACGATCTCCAGCAGCACCGCATGGCCGGCTCCAACATCCACTGGTCGCGCCTTGTCGACCTGCCGATCGCGGGGCTGAAGCTCCTCTTCACCCCCTTTTTCGGTGGCAAGACGGCCGAGACGATCGCGGTCACGATCGCCCCGCTGCTGCCGATGCTGGCTGCGATGTGGGCGGTGGCCCTGATGGCGCGGCGGCTGATCTCGCCTTACGCCTCCCTGCTCGCCATCACGCTGCTCGCCTGCGGGGGTTCGGTGGTCGGCATGTGGGTCCCGTTGCGGCTCGATCATCACGGCTGGCAGCTCGCCTTCCTCGCCTGGGCGGCCGCCGCGCTGACCGATCCGAAGCCTCTGCGCGCCGGCATCACGCTCGGCGCGGCGACCGCGCTGTCGCTGGTCATCGGGTTGGAGATGCTGCTCTATCTCGCCGCCGCCGGAGCGATCGCGGTGCTGATGTGGATCCGCGACGGGGAGCCGCGGCGCCTCTTCGCTTATGGCGTTACATTGGCCGGGGGCTGTGCCTTCGGCTTCCTCGTCTTCGCTTCGGAGGCGAACCGGCTGCCGATGTGCGATGCGCTTTCCCCGGTCTGGCTCTCCGCCATGGTCGCGGCGGGCGCGGTCGCGGCGATCCTTGCCTGGACCTCGCCGAAGAGCTGGCAAAGGCGGCTCGGCGCCGCATTCGTGGGCGGGGCGGTCATCGCCGGCGCCTTCGCCTGGACCTGGCCGCATTGTCTGGGGCGGCTCGAGCAGAGCTCCCCGGAGCTGGAGCGGCTGTGGCTTTCCAAGGTGCGCGAGGCGATGCCGATCTGGCGGCATGGCTGGGACACGGCGGCGGTCACGCTCACCTTGCCCATTGCCGGCGTGATCGGCGGAGTGGCGATGCTCCACGTCGCCCACCGGGAGCGGGACTGGCAGAGCTTCGCCGGCTGGGCGGCGATCAGCCTGCTCACGCTGATGGCGGCCGCCTTGCTCTTCTGGCAGACCCGGGCGGGACCCGCGGCCCAGCTGCTCGGCGCGACGGGCGCCGCCGCCTTCGCCTGGATCATCCTCTCCCTGGTGATGAGCCTCAGATATATGGTCCTGCGCGTCGGCGGCGTCGCGCTGATCACGCTGATCATCACCGGCCTCGCCCGGGGCTGGTTCGTCCCGAGCAAAGCCGAGCCGCCTTCCGCTTACCGGCGCGCGATCAATACCGCCAACAGCCGCTGCCCGTCGCTCTGGGGGCTCGGGCCCGTCAACCGGCAGCCGCGCGGCATGGTGATGAGCTTCGTCGATCTCGGCCCGCGCCTGATCACGGTGACGCATCACGATGCGATCACCGGCCCCTATCACCGCAACGCCACCCAGATCGTCGACGTGATGCGCGCCTGGCGCGGCGACGCCGCCAATGCGCGGGCGACAGCGGAGCGCTACCGTGTCGATTATCTGCTGATCTGCCCGAACATGTCGGAAGCGACCATCTACCGCGCCGAGGCGCCGAAGGGCTTCTACATGCAACTGGTCCAGGGCCGGGTGCCCGCCTGGCTGGCGCCGGTGCAATTGCCGCGCCATTCGCCCTACCGGATGTGGCGGGGGGTGCGGACGCAGCCCGCTCCAGCGGCGCCGCCCCCGCAAGCGCCACCGCCTATAAGAACGTCCGCTTAAGCCCGTCGACCACGAACTGGACCGCGAGCGCGGCGAGGATGACGCCGAGCAGCCGGGTGATCATCGCCTCCATGCGATGGCCGAGAAGGCGCATCAGCGGGCCGGCGAGCAGCAGGCAGAGCAGGGTCAGCAGCAGGGTCGCGGCCAGCGCCCCCCATACGACCAGCCATTCCGCCCAGCCCTCGCTGCGCGACATCATCAGCATGATCGAGGCGATCGAGCCGGGCCCGGCGATCATCGGGATCGCCATCGGGAAGACCGAGACATCCTCGCTCTCGCTCGCGCTGACCTCCTCGGCGCGGTTCTCGCGGCGCTCGGTCCTCTTCTCGAACACCATGTCGATCGCGATCAGGAAGAGGAGGAGGCCGCCGGCGATTCGGAACGAGGACAGGCTGATGCCGAGCGCCCCGAGCAGATCGCGCCCGAGCAGGCCGAAGAAGACGAGGATGCCCGCCGCGATCGCGACCGAGCGGAAAGCCATCGCCCGGCGATAGGCCGGCGTCGCGCCCGAGGTGACGCTTGCGAAGATCGGCGCGCAGCCGGGAGGATCGATCACCACCAGGAAGGTGACCAAAGCGGAGACGAAGAGCTCGGTCATGCCGGTCGCTTTCCCCGTTCGTCCCGAGCGTAGTCGAGGGGCGTATGTGATGAGTTCGTGCCGGCGCCCCTCGACTTCGGCCTTTGGCCGAAGTTTATCCTGAGCGCCTGCCTTGCAGGCAGTCGAAGGGCTCGGGACGAACGGATGTGGGTGGTGATCATAGACCCTCCGGCGGTTCGAGGCCGGCGCGGGCATGCGCCGCGACGAGCGTGTTGCGGAGCAGCACGGCGATGGTCATCGGCCCGACGCCGCCCGGGACGGGCGTGATCGCGCCGGCGACCTGGCTTGCCCCGGCGAAGTCTACATCGCCGACCAATTTGCCGTCGAGCCGGTTGATGCCGACGTCGATCACCGTCGCGCCCGGCTTCAGCCATTCGCCCTTGACCATCTCCGGCCGGCCGACGGCGGCGACGACGATGTCGGCGCGGCGGAGGACCGCCGGCAGGTCGCGGGTCCGGCTATGGGTGATGGTGACCGTACAGCTTTGCTTGAGCAGCAGCTGCGCCATCGGCCTGCCGACGATGTTCGAGCGGCCGATCACCACCGCCTCGAGCCCGGCAAGCGCGCCGAGCCGGTCTTCCAGGAGCATCAGGCAGCCCAAAGGCGTGCAGGGCACCAGCGCGTCCTCGTCGCCGACCGCGAGCCGGCCGGCGTTGATCATGTGAAAGCCGTCGACGTCCTTGGCCGGATCGATCGCGCCGATCACCTTCTTCTCGTCGATCTGCGGCGGCAAGGGGAGCTGGACGAGGATGCCGTCGATATTGCCGTCGCGGTTGAGGCCGTCGATGAGGTCGAGCAGGTCGCTTTCGGACGTGTCGCGGCCGAGCAGGTGCTGGAAGCTCGCCATGCCGGCGGCGAGCGTCGCCTTGCCCTTCGAGCGGACATAGACGCGGCTCGCCGGATCATCGCCGACCAGCACCACGGCGAGCCCGGGCGCGCGGCCCGCCGCTGCGGCGAAGGCGGGCACGGCAGCGGCGACGCGGGCGCGCAACCCTTCCGCAAACGCCTTTCCGTCGATGATCTCAGCGGTCAAATCGCCCCCGACCGGGCGAGGTCCGAGGCCAGGCCGAGGAGCAGCCGATCGATCACGATGATGAGCAGGATGACCACGATCGGCGAGAAATCGATGCCGCCGAAATCGGGCAATATCCTGCGGACCGGCCGGTAGAGCGGCCGCGTCAGCCGGTCGAGGGCGTTGAGGAACGAGCGGACGAAATCGTTGCGGGTGTTGATCACATTGAACGCCACCAGCCAGGACAGGATGATCTGGACGATGATGATCCACCACAAGACCTGCAGCAGGATATAGGCAATATTGAACAATTCGCGCAGCATGATCTCTCCGGGAAAGGCGTCGTCGGCTGCTGTAGCCGCGCCGGTGGAGGCGGGCAATGGCGGGGGAGTTGCGCGAGGCATGCCCTCCCTTCGCCCCGACCGGCCTCATCAATTACGGGGACACTATACTTAATTGCCCGAGATGACTGAATTAAGTATAGTGTCCCCGTAACTGGGGGTCGTCGGCTCCTTGACGGGCCGGTGGAGGCGGGCAATGGCGGGTCCGGTCCTCCGAACGTCCTGCCCTCCGTTCGCCCCGATGAATGTCGAAGGGCTGTCTTCCTTGCGGCAAAGGAGGAGAAGAGGGCTTCGACAGGCTCAGCCCGAACGGACTTCTCCCCTGCCGGCATCTTTTCCGTCAAGGCGCGAAGCGGGGCGGCTCGGCTTCGGCGAGGAGGATCGAGAACCAGCACTCCTCGTCGGTCCATTCGGAGACCACGCCCCAGCCGGCGGGGCGGAGCAGCAGACGGCTGTCCCGATGGCCGTATTTGTGGCTGTTCTCGGTATGGATGGTCGCGCCGGCCCGCATCGCAAATGCTTCGCCGGAAACTGTGAAGGCGACATCGCGCAAGGCCTCGAGATGCATTTCGATCCGGCTCATCTCGTCATTCCAGATCGCGCGATGGCGGAAGGCGGCCACGGGCACGTCGCCATCGAGCTCGGCGTTGATGCGGTGGAGGAGGTTGAGGTTGAACGCGGCGGTGACGCCCGCGGCGTCGTCATAGGCGCGGACGAGCACGTCCACCTCCTTGATCCGGTCCATGCCGATGACGAGCCTGGAGCCTTCGCCCAATGTCTGCTTCATCGCGCGCAGGAAATCGACGGCGCTGCGGGCGACGAAATTGCCGATCGTCGAGCCCGGGAAGAAGCCGAGCTTGGGCGCCGCCGCGATCTCACCCGGCAGCTCGAAGGAGCGCGTGAAATCCGCCTCGACCGGGTGGATGGGAAGATCGGGAAATTCGGCCTGCAGCGCGGCGGCGGAGTCGCGCAGGAAATCGCCGCTGATGTCGACGGGCACGTAGGCGGCCGGGCGGACCGCGCGCAGCAGGATCGGCGTCTTGGCGGACGAGCCCGAGCCGAACTCGATCACCGCCTCGCCGGTGCCGAGCCGCGCCGCGATCTCGCCGCTGTGGCGCTCGAGCAAGGCGGTCTCGGTCCGCGTCGGATAATATTCGGGAAGGCGGGTGATCTCCTCGAACAATTCGGAGCCCCGGCGGTCGTAGAGCCAGCGCGCCGGGACAGCCGGGATCGGCGCGGCGAGGCCGGCGAGCACGTCGGCGCGGAACGCCGGATCAGCCGTCACGGGCCAGCCGAAGCCCGGAGAACATCCAGCGCTGGTGGGGATAGAAGAAGTTGCGGTAGCTCGCCCGGACATGGCCGCGCGGCGTGGCGCAGGAGCCGCCCCTCAGCACCATCTGCGAGCACATGAACTTGCCGTTATACTCGCCGACCGCCCCTGCGGCGGGCTGGAAGCCGGGATAAGGCAGATAGGCGCTCCCCGTCCATATCCAGACATTGCCGATGAGGCCGGTCTCGCCGGCGAGCGGGCGGACGGGGCCGGCGGCATCGAGCTGGTTGCCGCCGTCCGGATCGAGCGCCGCCGCGGCGCTTTCCCATTCCGTCTCGGTCGGCAGGCGGGCGCCCGCCCAGCGGGCGTAAGCGTCGGCCTCGTAATAGGAGATGTGGCTGACCGGCTCGGCGAGGTCGAGCGGCCGCAGGCCGTCGAGCGCGAAGCGCGACCAGCCGCCCTCGCCTCTCACCCAATAGAGCGGAACCTCGATTCCGTTCTCCCGCACCCAGGTCCAGCCGTCGGCCAGCCAGAGCAGGGGGTTTTGGTAGGCGCCATCGGCGATGAAGCTCAGCCATTCGGCATTGGTGACCGTGCGGTCGGCGAGGGCATGCGGATAGAGCAGGGCCCGGTGGCGCGGCCCTTCGCAGTCGAAGGCGAAGCCGGCCCCGCCATGGCCGATCTCGACCCCGCCCTCCGCCCCTTGCCGCCAGGCGATCGGTCCGGGCAGCGCAGCGGGCTGGATAGGGCTGGGCTCCCACATCGCCGGGCGAAGCGGGTTTGCGAAGAATGTCGCGGTCAGGTCCATCAGCATCAATTCCTGATGCTGCTGCTCGTGATTGAGGCCGAGCGCGATGATCTCGGCCGGCAAGTCGCCGATCGCCCCAAGCAGCGCCCCGTCCACCGCCGCGCGCCAGGCGCGGATCTCGTCGAGCGACGGGCGGGCGATCATTCCCCGTTCCGCGCGCGGATGCCGCTCGCCTTCGCCCTCGTAATAGGAGTTGAAGAGATAGGCGTAGCTGTCGTCATAGGCCCGGTAGCCCGTCAGGTGATCGCGCAGCACGAAGGTCTCGAAGAACCAGGTGGTATGGGCGAGATGCCATTTGGCCGGCGAGGCGTCCGGCATGGGCTGGACGCTGGCGTCGCCGTCCGACAGCGGCTCGGCAATGCCGAGGCTGAGCCCGCGGACCCGCTCGTAGCGCGCCGCCAGACTCTCTCCCGCCGCTGGCCGAACCTGTGTCGCCATACGAGTCTCCCCTCGGGACGCACTAGCACAAAAGAGGAACGCTTGTCAGCCTTGGCGTGTCGCGCCCGGCTGCCAGAGGATGTCGCCGCCCCCGTCACGCGCCACCCAACGCGCAAGCACGAACAAATGGTCCGACAGCCGATTCAGATAGCGGAGCGCGACCGGATTGAACGAAGGCGCCGAAGCCACCGCGGCCCGCTCGGCCCGCCGCGCCACGGCGCGGGCGAGGTGCAGCGCCGCCGACCCGCCGCCCCCGCCGGGCAGGATGAAGCTCCGCAGCGGTTCCAGATCCTCGTTCATCGCGTCGATCTCGCGCTCGAGCCGGGCGACCTGGTCCGGCTGGATGCGGAGCGCGCCATCGATCCCCTCCGGCGTGGCGAGATCGGCGCCGAGATCGAACAACTCGTTCTGGACGCGGCTCAGCATCGCGCGTGCCGCCTCGTCCGTCACGGCAAGCAAAGCCACGCCGATCGCGCTGTTCGCCTCGTCGACGTCGCCGATCGCGGCGAAGCGGGGATCGGCCTTGGACGCGCGCGACCCATCCACCAGCCCGGTCTCGCCGCCATCGCCGGTCCGTGTGTAGATTTTGTTCAGGCGCACCAAGGGGCCGGCCCGCTAACGCGCGCTGGCGACCATGAGCAAGGCGACGGCGAGCAGGATCGCGATCGCCTGGAACATGATCCTCTTCTGCATCAGCGCCTGCGAGCGCTGGCCGGTTATGTCCTTGCCCTGCGCCATGCCGATGACGCCCTTGACCAGCACGAACAATGTCGCGCCGGCGGCGAGGACGATCAGGATGATCAGGACGACTTTCATGCTCCGCCCTTTACGCCCGCTCCAGCGAATATCCAGCCGGCAATTCGCCGCGCCTCAGTGCGTCCACCAGCGCCGCCGGGTCGGTGCCGGCGGCGCGCAGGTCGGCCAGCGTCGGCGCGCCGTGACGCTTGGCGAGGCGCCTTCCCTCGGCGTCGATGAGAAGATCGTGGTGATGATAATGAGGCGTCGGCAGATCGAGCAGGGCCTGGAGCAGCCGGTGCACGTCGGTCGCGGCATAAAGGTCGCGGCCGCGCACCACGTCGGTCACGCCCTGCGCCCCATCGTCGAGGGTGACGGCGAGGTGGTAGCTGGCCGGCGCGTCCTTGCGGGCCAGCACGACGTCGCCGGAGCGCTCGGGCTCGGCCTTCACCTCGGTGTGGCCGTCCATCCAGTAGAGCGGGCCCGCGCGCGCGGCCGCCTTGGCGACGTCGAGCCGCCAGGCGTGGGGCCTCGAAAGTTCGGGCCCGGCCAGGCCCCGGCACGTCCCCGGATAAAGCGACCCGCCTGCCCCGGACCCCGATCCGGGGTCCGGCCCCTGCGGCGCCGCGACGCTGGCGGCGATGTCGGCGCGGGTGCAGAAGCAGGGATAGAGCAGGCCTCCCGCCTTCAGCCGCTCGAGCGCCTCGGTGTAAATGTCGAGCCGCTCGGACTGGTAGGGCATCTCGCCGTCCCATTCGAGGCCGAGCCAGAGCAGGTCCTCGATGATTCCGCCGACATATTCGGCGCGGACGCGACCGGGATCGATGTCCTCGATCCGCAGCAGGAAGGTGCCGTCCCGCTCCCGCGCGTAATCGTGGGCGAGCAGCGCCGAATAGGCATGGCCGAGATGCAGGCGGCCGGTCGGGCTCGGCGCGAAGCGGGTGACGGCGTGCATTCGTGGCCTCTACATTCTTTGAGCCATTGGTTGTACCGAATATGCATGAGTGATGGGGCAAAGCTCCCTCTCCCCGGCGGGGAGAGGGTTGGGGTGAGGGGGTTCGGTGCCGCAGAACAATCCCCGACGCCCGACACCCCCTCCCAACCCTCCCCCTCCAGGGGGAGGGCTTTTGTGCACTTCCGCCGAGTCGACGCCGTAACCGCGTGATCTTTTGCGCTTGACCGGGAGTCGATGCTTATGGTGTCATGACCGCGTCACGCAAAGCGGCGAGTGCGGGGCGGACCAGGAGAGGACGGCGAAAAAGCTCAGTCTCCCGCGTTCTGGGTGCGACAGGCTTCGTGGGCGGCGTTTTTCGGACGGATTTTCCGAGAAACGGGAGCGATGTGGCCTTGTACCATCCCGACCTTCTCCGGCATCCCGAAGGCTGTCCCGCCCTGGTGCTGAACGCCGATTATACGCCGCTCAGTTATTATCCCTTGAGCCTGTGGCCGTGGCAGAACGCCGTCAAGGCGGTCTTTTTGGAACGGGTGGACATCGTTGCCGCCTACGAGCGCGAGGTGCACAGCCCGAGCCGGGCGATGCGCCTGCCGAGCGTGATCGCGCTCAGGCAATATGTGCGCCCATCCGAATATCCGGCCTTCACCCGGTTCAACCTCTTCCTGCGCGACCACTTCTCCTGCCAATATTGCGGCGACCCGCAGGAATTGACCTTCGACCATGTCCTGCCGCGCGCCCAGGGCGGCCGCACCACGTGGGACAATGTCGCCACCGCCTGCGCGCCCTGCAACCTCAGGAAAGGCGGGCGCACGCCGCTCCAGGCCCATATGCGGATCCGCCGACGCCCTTTCCGGCCGACCAGCTGGCAGCTCCAGCAGCACGGCCGCAGCTTCCCGCCCAACTATCTCCATGAGAGCTGGCGCGACTATCTCTACTGGGATGTCGAGCTGGAGGCCTGAACCGGGCGCGGCAATGGCCCGTCCAGGAGGTCAGCGTCTTATCCATCTCTTGCGGATGAACCAGGCGAGCACGACGAGGCCGACCAGGGTGCAGAAGCCGACGACGCCCCAGAAAGCCCAATGGGTGTGCGCATAGGGGATGCCCTCGACGTTCATGCCCAGGAGGCCGGTGATGAAGGTCAGGGGCAGGAAGATGAAGGCGACCATCGAGATCAGCAGCGAGCGCTGGTCGATCTCCTCGGCGTGAAGGTCGGTCAGTTGCTCGTGGAGGAGAGCCGAGCGCTCGCGCACCGCTCCCAGCTCCTCGGCCATGCGGGCGAAGCGGTCGGCGGCCTCGCGGATGTGCAGGCGGTCGTCCTCGGCCAGCCAGTCGAACGTCTGCACGGCCAGGGTGACGAGCGCATCGCGGTTGGGCGCGACGAAGCGGCGATAGGCGATCGCCTCCGAGCGGATGCCGGTGATCGCGCCCCGCAGACGGAACTTGTTGCTGCCGACAAGCGCGCTTTCGCAATCGTCGAGCCGGTCGCCGAGATCGGCGACCAGCGGATCGAGCCTGGCGCTGATCTCGCGCGCGAAGCCCGCGACGAGATCGCCCGGATCGAGGATCTCGCCAGCCTGCATCAGCGCCATGACCTGCTCGGTCGCCGCGAGCGGCCGGCGGGTCACCGAATCGACCTTGCCGGCGCGCGCCCACATCCGGACCGAGACCAGCCGGTCCGAATCCTCGGTCTCGACCGCGGCCGGCCCGCGAATGTTGACGATCGCGCCCTCCTCGATGCGGTCGCAGCGCGGCCGCGTCTCCGTCGCCACCAAAGCATTGGCGGCGACATCGGGTATGTCGGCGCTGAACAGGACGGGAATTTCGTCCTCCGGCGCGTTTTCGATATGGGTCCACAGGAAGCCGGCGCCGCCATAGCCGCGCGCCTCCTCGGGCCCGAGCATCCGCGGCGGCCCGTCGCCGACGAGAATGATCGTGCAGGTCATTCCCTCTCGGCGAGCCAGGCGCGGATGTCCGGGCCGAGATCGTCGCGGCGCAGCGCGAGCGCGAGATTGGCGAGGACGAAGCCCTTGGGATCGCCGCAATCGTGGCGCTCCCCGTTGAAGGCGAGCGCGTGGAAGCTTTGCTTGCCGATCAGGGCGGCCATGCCGTCGGTGAGCTGGATCTCACCGCCGGCGCCTTTGCCCAGCTCGCCCAGGATCGGCATGATCTCGGGCTGCAGGATGTAGCGGCCGACCACGGCGAGGTTGGAGGGCGCGTCCTCGGGCCTGGGCTTTTCGACGAGGCCCTTGACCGAGCTCAGGCGGCCGACCGTGGCGCCGGGCGTGACGATGCCGTAGCTCGCCGTGCGTTCGCGCGGCACCTCCTGCGCGCAGATGATGTTCCCGCCCGCCCGCTCATAGGCCGCCACCATCTGTGTCAGGCAGCCGGGCTCGCCGACCATGAGGTCGTCGGGGAGGAGCACCGCGAACGGCTCGTCGCCGACGATGTCGCGCGCGCACCAGATGGCGTGGCCGAGGCCGAGCGGCTCCTGCTGGCGCACCGAGACGATCGCGCCGGGCGGAAAGCGCGTGCCCGCCAGCGCGTCGAGCGGCTTGCCGCGCGCGGTCATCACCGCCTCCAGCTCGTAGGCGATGTCGAAATGGTCCTCGAGCGCGCTCTTGCTCCGTCCGGTGACGAAGATCATCTGCTCGATCCCCGCCTCGCGCGCCTCCTCGACCACATATTGGATCAGCGGCCGGTCGACGACGGTCAGCATCTCCTTGGGGATCGCCTTCGTGGCGGGCAGGAAGCGGGTGCCGAGCCCCGCGACCGGGAAGACGGCCTTGCGGACGCGTTTCATGCGACACCAGGCCCGCCATGCCCCCGGCATGGCTGCATCGTGCGGGGCACGATGCACCTGTTGCTCGCATGAAACGTCATTCGGGCGCCGCGGTGTTGGTCGGGCTGTCGTCGACAGGAATGTCGCCGGGCGGCAGATCGAAGCGGTCGTCCTCGCGCTCCTCCGAGCGGCGGAGCAGTTCGTCGACTCGGCCGGGCCGGGCCACCGGGGGCGGCGCGAGCAGTTCGTCGGTGGTCAGCGGGCGGCTCGCCATGCTCGGCGCGGGCGGCATGCTCTGCCCCGGGGCCGGGCGCAGCGGCTCGCGCAGGCCGCATCCCGCCAGCAGCAGCACGAAAGCGAGCGCGGCGCGCCTCATTTGCTCATCCCCAGCATCTTCCTCGCCGCCTCGATCCGCTTCTTCACCTGCGCCGGCGCGGTGCCGCCGAAGCTGGTCCGGCTCTTAACCGATGCATCGGGCGAAAGCACAGCGAAAACACCCGCTTCGATCCGCTCGTCGATCCCTTTCAGCGCCTCGAGGGGCAGCTCCCACAATTTGACCCCGCGCTCGTCGGCGAGGCGGACGGCGCGGCCGGTGATGCGATGCGCCTCGCGGAACGGCACGTCGGCCTCGCGCACCAGCCAGTCGGCGAGGTCGGTCGCGGTGACGTGGCCCGCCTCGGCGGCGGCGCGCATCCGCTCGGTGTTGAAGGTCGAGGTCTCGACCATCCCGGTCATCGCCGCGAGCGACAGGTCGAGCAGGTCATGGGCCTCGAAGACCGGCTCCTTGTCGTCCTGCATGTCCTTCGAATAAGCGAGCGGCAGGCCCTTCATCACCGTCACCAGCGCCACCATCGCGCCGGTTATCCGCCCGGCATGGCCGCGGACCAGCTCGGCCGCGTCGGGATTGCGCTTCTGCGGCATGATCGAGGAGCCGGTCGAAAAGCTGTCCGACAGGGTGACGAAGCCGAACATCTGGCTCGCCCACAAGACGAGCTCCTCGGCGAGGCGGGAGAGATGGAGCGCGCATTGAGAAGCCGCCATCAGATAATCGAGCGCGAAATCCCGGTCCGACACCGCGTCGAGCGAATTGGCGGCAGGCCGGTCGAAATCGAGCGCCAGAGCGGTCGCCTCGCGGTCGATCGGGAAGCCGGTGCCGGCGAGAGCGGCGGCGCCCAGCGGGCATTCGTTGAGGCGGGCGCGGGCGTCGGCGAAGCGCGAGCGGTCGCGGCGCAGCATCTCGTAATAGGCCATGAGGTGATGGCCCAGGGTCACCGGCTGGGCGGCCTGGAGGTGGGTGAAGCCGGGCATGACCGTGGCCGCATGCTCCGCGGCCCGCGTCACCAGTGCCCGCTGCAGCGCCGCCAGCCCCTCGTCGGCGGCATCGATCGCGTCGCGCACCCAGAGCTTGAAGTCGGTCGCGACCTGGTCGTTGCGCGAGCGCGCGGTGTGCAGCCTGCCCGCGACCGGGCCGATCAATTCGGCCAGCCGGTGCTCGACATGCATGTGGATGTCCTCGAGCGCCGCGTCCTCGGGCACGCCGGCGCTCCCATATTCGTCCTCGATCTTGTCGAGCCCCTCCTCGATCGCGTCGGCATCCTCCCGGGCGACGATGCCCTGCGCGGCGAGCATGGCGATGTGGATGCGGCTGGCGGCGATGTCCTGGCGCCACAAGCGCTTGTCGAAGCCGATCGAGGCATTTATCGCGCGCATCAGCTCGGACGGCCCTTCCGAGAAGCGTCCGCCCCACATGGCATTGGAGTCCTGATCCTTGCGGATACCGATCGCCCTTCTCCCCGGCCTCCTCATGGCCATCGCGCTGGCCGGATGCGATAGGCAAAAGGCCGCCGAGCCGCAAGGCAGTGCGCCAGCCGTCGCTGCCGTGCCGGCCCCGCCGGGCAACGCCGCGGCGCCGGCGGGCGCGCCGGGTCACCCGACTTATCCGACCGGCCGGCTCGATCGCAGCCATGCCGGCACCGCCGCGCCCGACACCGTCTTCGAAGACGGCGCGGGCCGGCCGGTGCGCCTCTCGGCCTTCCGCGGCCGGCCTTTGCTGGTCAATCTGTGGGCGACCTGGTGCGGCCCGTGCATCGTGGAAATGCCCTCGCTGGACGCGCTCGCCCTACGGCAGGGCGCGGCGATCAAGGTCCTCACCATCAGCCAGGACGCCGACGATGGCCGCCGCAAGGTCGCTGAGTTCTTCGCCGCGCGCAACTTCCAGCGCCTCGAACCCTATCTCGATTCGCGCATGGACCTGATGATGGGCCTGCGCCTCGACACCCTGCCGACCACCATCCTCTACGACGCCCGGGGCCGCGAAGTCTGGCGAATGACCGGCATGGCCGACTGGAGCGGCGAGCGCGCAGCGCGGCTGCTCAGGGAAGCGGACCCGGGCTAGGCGCGATGCAGTTCGCCAAGCGCCTGCGACAAGGCATAAAAGAGGGGCGGATCACCTGCACCGTCCGGATCTGGCAAAGGCCGCACGTCAGGCCGGGCGGCATCTATCCGATGGAGGATGGCCACATCCTCGTTGAATCCATCCAGCCAATCGCGCTCGACGACGTCACCGGCGCGCTGGCGCGGCGATCGGGCTTCCTGGGCGTCGTCGACTTGCTCAAGGTCGGGAAGCACGGCAGCGGGACGAAGGTCTATCTGATCGAGTTTCAGTACATCCCGCCGCGCGATAACGACGCTCGCCCCTAGTCGCGAATCGCTCGGGCGGAAGCGGCGCGCGGCCGGAACAATCGCCCGTCGATGGCCGCCAGCCCCGCCGCGATCAGCGCCATGCCGGCGAAGTGGCGGAGCTCGAGCCGCTCGCCGAGCAGGATCGCGCCGAGCAGGATGGCGGTGATCGGGATCAGGAAGGTGACGAGCAGCGAATTGGTCGCGCCGGCCGAGGCGAGCAGGCGGAAATAGAGGATATAGGCGAAGGTGGTGCAGAACAGGGCCAGAGCAATGAGCGCCCACCAGGCCTCGGCCGACTGCGCCGAAGCGAGCCATGGCGGCTCGAAGACCAGTACCAAAGGCAGCATCACGATCGCCGCCGCGCTGAGCTGCCCGGTGGCGACCGCCATCGGCGGCACCCCCATCCCCCGGAAGCGCCGCGCCCAGACGCCGGCGAGCGCGTAGCACAGGGTCGCGGCGAGGCAGGCGAGCTGCGCGACTACGCCGCGCCCGATCTCGCCGAGAAAATCGGTGCCGATCATCACCGCGACGCCGGCAAAGCCGAGCAGCACGCCGGCGACCTTGCCGGGGCTCGCTTTCTCGTCGGCGGTGAGGAGGTGGGCGACGACGACGCCCCAGATCGGCGTCGTCGCGTTGAGGATCGAGGCGAGGCCGCCCGATATCTCGATCTGCGCCCAGGCGAAGAGGACGAAAGGAATGACGTTGTTGAGCAAGGCGAGGACAGGAAGGCGGTCAGCGCGCCGGGGGCAAGGGCAGCCGCTCGCGCCGGACCAGCAGGAACGCCCAGAGCATCGCGGCGGCGAGCGCGACGCGGATCAGCACCAACGTCAAAGGCGCCACCGTCTCCAGCGCAACCTCGATGAAATAGAAGGAGCCGCCCCACAGCACCGAGAGGATGAGCAGGATCGCCCAGTCCGCGCCGTTCATCGCCCTGCCGCTCATCGCCCGGCCCTAGCCGAGCCCGGCCGTGCGCGCCTCCCGTTCATTGCGGTCAATTCCTACGCGCTTTGATCCCGGCGCCTGGGCTCGACAATGATCCGCACCGGCGCCGGATTGCCGCGGCGAAGCTCGAACTGGATGACATAGCCCTCGTCCGTCCCCGCTTCCCAGGTCTCGATCCGCTGGCAATAGAGGCCGGGGTCCTGCTCCGCGCAACGCTCGATGAGCTGGACGTAGCCGATTTTGTCGGCCTGCAGCCGGGCGAGCATCGCGAGGCATTCCGCTTCGGCGGCCGGCCGGCCCTCGCCGTCGCGGCACAGGAGCGGTGCCGTGGACCGGCCCGCGCCGGCGGCCGCGATCAGATCGCCGACCAGCGCCAGCGCCCGCGTCACCTGCATTTCGCCATCCGCGACGATGATGCCGGCGCTGCGGGGATCGATCTCGGCGCAGGCCAAATCGTGCGTGACGCGCTCGGTCTCGTCCGGGACGCGCTCGGCGCGCGCCAGAGCGAGGTCGCGGACGAAATAGCTGGTGGAGACCTGGATGCGGCGGGGCCGGACCGGCGGATCCTCGCCGAGCGAGTACGGCCTCGGTTCGAACAGGACCGTAAGGTGGTCGGTCTCGCACACGCCGGCCCGATAGGTACCGCGCGGCCGGGTCAGGAACGTGAGCGAATAGAGCGGTATCCAGGGCCGCCTGCCCGAATCGAAGCGACGCTGCGCAAAGACCAGCCCGGCCAGCGCGCCATCGCCGAACAGGCGGCGGGTCAGCTCCTCGGGCGACATCGTGCGCACCTGCTCCCGAGTCAGCGTCGGCGCTTCCCGGGCGGGCGCGGGCTGCGCCGCGAGGAAGAGCGTCAGCAGGGCGGCCGCCGGCATCGCTCAGTCCCGCAGCAATTCGTTGATGCCGGTCTTGGAGCGGGTCCTGGCGTCGACCGTCTTGACGATCACCGCGCAGGCGAGACCGGGGCCGCCGTCCTTGCCGGGCAGGGTGCCCGGCACCACCACCGAATAAGCCGGCACGCGGCCGTAGATCACCTCGCCCGTGGCGCGGTCCACGATCTTGGTGGAGGCGCCGATGAACACACCCATCGAGATCACCGCGCCCTGCTCGACGATGACGCCCTCGGCGACCTCCGAGCGGGCGCCGATGAAGCAATCGTCCTCGATGATCACGGGGCCCGCCTGCAGCGGCTCGAGCACGCCGCCAATGCCGGTGCCGCCGGAGATGTGGACGTTGCTGCCGATCTGCGCGCAGCTTCCCACGGTCGCCCAGGTGTCGATCATCGTCCCCTCGCCGACGAAGGCGCCGATATTGACGAAGCTCGGCATCAAGACGGCGTTGCGGCCGATGAAGGCGCCGCGGCGGACGATCGCGCCCGGCACCGCGCGGAAGCCCGCGGCGCGGAAGCGCTCGGCATCCCAGCCTTCGAACTTGGAGGGGACCTTGTCGTACCAGGCCGTGCCGCCTGGCCCGGGGATCAGCGCATTGTCGTTGAGCCGGAAGGAGAGCAGGACCGCCTTCTTCAGCCATTGATTGACGATCCAACCGCCTTCGCCCTTCTCGGCCACGCGGGCCTCGCCGCTGTCGAGCAAAGCGAGCGCCGCCTCGACGGCGTCGCGGATCTCGCCCCTTGTGGAGGCGCCGAGCCCTTCCCGCGCGTCCCAGGCGGCGTCGATCACCGATTGCAGCTGCGACGTCATTCCACCTTCTCTCCCAGCACGCCGTTCAGCCAGCCGGCGATGTCGTCCGACCTGTAATCGACAAAGTCGGTCTCGGCGAGGCCGGGGCCCTGCTCGGAGCCGTTGTCGACCCACAAGGTGGTCATCCCGATCGCCTTGGCGGGCTTCAGGTTGCGGACCATGTCGTCCGCGAAGAGGGCGCGCTTCGGGTCGATGCCGTGCGCCTCGCAGATCGCGCGATAGCCGGAAGGATCGGGCTTGGGCACATAGGCCATGGCGTGGATGTCGTGCATGCCGTCAAAGGCATTGGCGAGGCCGAGCCTCTCCAGCACGCGGCGCGCATATTCCTCGCTTGCATTGGTGAAGACGAACTTGCGCCCCGGCAGCGCATCGAGCGCCGCGACCAGGGCCGGATCGGCGGTGACGCGGGCGAGATCGATGTCATGGACGAAATCGAGGAAATGGCCGGGCTCGACCCCGTGCGAGGCCATCAGTCCGGCCAACGTCGTGCCGTGCGCGTGGAAATAGCCCTTCTGCACCCGCCGCGCCTCGACCGCGTCGACGCCGAGCAGGTCCTGGATATAGGCGCCCATGCGCAGATCGATCAGCTCGAACAGGTTGCAGCTGTGCGGATAGAGGCTGTTGTCGAGATCGAAGATCCAGCTTTCGACATGGGCAAGGTCAGGGGTCATGGCGACGCCCCTAGCCGCCTTTGCGCCGACCGTCACCCGGCGCAGGTTTCGCTCTACTGCGCGCCGCGGCTCGACGAGACGATCAGGATCGCCAGGTCGCGGTCCGGGCGCCAGTTGCGGCGGCGGATTTCGAAGCGGGTCGGGCTTATCCGTCGCACGCCCCGGCCGCAGAAGCTCACGATCGCATCGGGCCTGAGCTTATCGACGACGAGGCGGAAGCTGCCGATCGGCGCGCGCCAATTGCCGCCCGTGGTCAATATGTAGCCGAGCCGCTGCTCGCTCACCAGCGCCTCCCGCTCGCCGCCCTCGCGCCCTATCATCCGGTCGAGCCCGGCTAGGAAGGCGCGGTCGACGCAATAGGCGGCCTGCTCGCGGCGCCCGTCCGGCGAATTGCGATAGGGGATCGAGGCGAGCGACACGCCGGCAATGCCGCCGACGCCCGGCACGTAGCTGTGCGTCACATTGAGGGCGCGGCCGGCCGGGAAGACCTGGTCCCAATAATAGGTCTCCTTGACCGTCCACGAAGGCTCGATGCGGCGGCCGATCTGTTCGGCGAGGCCGAGCCCGACGAGGCGGGCGCGATCGGCCGGGCGAAGCCGGGTCAGCGCGGGGGTCAGCCGGCCGTCCTCCGGATCGTCGCCGACCGGAATGCCGAGCCCGGCGAGCAGGGCGGTATGATCGACGCCGCCGAGCATGGCGCGCCGCTCCACGCGCATCGTGACCGGCCGCCCGTCGACCAGGGTCTGGAAGCCATGCGGATAGGAGGTATCGCTCTCGCGCAATTCGGCGAGGTCGCGGTCGGGCATCGGGAAGGCGACAATCGTGCGCACCGGCGTGCGCGTGCGGTTTCGGAAAACATAGGCGACGTGGACGCGCTCGGGCGAGATGTAGAGATCCTCCGAGACCATATCGATGGCGTTGGTGCGGGTCAGCACCAGCCCGCCCGCGACCTTTAGGGCGGTGCTGTCATTGGCAATCGCGGCGCCCGCGGCCAGTGCGGCGGCGGCGGCGGCGATGATCGGGCCGCGAACAGGCATCGGCCCTGATCCCTATTCCGGATTGGTCGTGACGATCAGCACGGCGAGGTCGCGGTCCGGCCGCCAGTTGCGGCGGCGGACCTCGAACTGGGTCGGGTTGAGCCGCTGCACGCCCTCGGCGCAGAAGCTGACCAGGTTTTCGGCGCGGCCCTTGTCGACCACCATCCGGAAATCGCCGATCGGCGAGCGCCAATTGCCGCCCGTGGTGAGGATGTAGCGGATCCTCTGCTCCATCGGATAATTGGCCTGCTCGCGTTCGGCGCGCCCCATGATCCGGTCGAGCCCGGCGAGGAAGGCGCGGTCGGTGCAATATTCGGCCTGCGCCTGGCGGCCGTCCGAGCTGTTGCGCCAGTCGACCGAGGCGAGCGGAACCCCGGCAGTGCCGCCGACGCCCGGCCGGTAGCGATGCTCGACTCGAAGCTCGCGGCCGGCGGGAAAGACCTGGTCCCAATGCCAGGTCTCCTTGACCGTCCACATCGGAATGATCTGCTGGGAGGAATCGGCGAGGCTTGCGGCGTCGATCAGGCCGAGGCGCGCAAGCCGCTGCTTCGCCGCGCGGGGCAGGCGGCCGATCGCGTCGGCGAGCACCCCGGCGCGCTCGCCCTCGGGCGGCGTGATCGGGATGCGCAGGCGGACGAGCTCCGCGCTCCGGTCGACATTGCCGACCATCGCCTTGCGCTCGACGCTCATCCGCACGGGGCGGCCGTCGACGAGGGTGCGGAATTCGGTGGGATAAGCGGTCTCGCTCTCCATCTCGTAGGAGAGCTCGCGGTCGGGCATCGGGAAGGCGACGGTGATTCGGCGGTCGCGCCGCGCCCGGTTGCGGAAGACGTAGCGGACGCGGACCTGCGCGGTGGAGATGAACAGGTCCTCCGAGACCATGTCGATGTCGGCATTCTGGCGCAGGACGAGGCCGCCGGCGGCCTTCTCGGCGCTGCTGTCATTGGCGCTTGCGGCGCGCGCGGCGATAATGGCGGCGAGCGCGCCGGCGACCAGCAATATCCTGCGACTCATTCCGTTCCTCCCCCGGCCTTTGGCAATTCTGCATCGGCAGGGGCGGAATGAAAAGGGGATGCTAGACGGTGAAGCTCTCGCCGCAGCCGCAGGCGCCCTTGGCGTTGGGGTTTTCGAAGGTGAAGCCGGCGGCGAAATCGTCCTCGACCCAGTCCATGGTCGAGCCGACCAGATAGAGGACGGAGGCGCCGTCGATGTAGAAGGCGCCGCCTGGCGTTTCGATCTTCTCGTCGAACTTCTGCTCGTCGGTCACATAATCGACCGAATAAGCGAGGCCCGAGCAGCCACGCCGCGGGGTCGACAGCTTGACCCCGATCGCGCCTTCGGGAGCGCGAGCCATCAGGTTCGCGATTCTCTGCTCGGCGGCGGGGGTGAGGTTGACCGCTGCGGGGCGGGCGCGGGTCTTGGTGCCAGTGCTCATGCGAAATCCAAACCTCGTTCGTCCCGAGCCCTTCGACTGCCTGCAGGGCAGGCGCTCAGGGTAAACTTCGGCCGCGGGCCGAAGTCGAGGGGCGCGCGCGATGAGTCCGTGCCCGCGCCCCTCGACTTCGCTCGGGACGAACGGATGCTTCTACCGTTCACGCTCATCATAGCATTCCGAGCTCCAGCCTGGCTTCGTCGGTCATCTTCTGCGGGTCCCAGGGCGGATCCCAGACCAGCTCCACCTCTGCGTCGCCGATCCCCGGCACCGCGCCGACGCGCAATTCGACCTCGCCGGGCATGGACTCGGCCACCGGGCAATGCGGCGTTGTCAGCGTCATCTTCACCCTGGCGTGATGCTCCGGCGTGATCTCGACGTCGTAGATCAGGCCGAGGTCGTAGATGTTGACCGGGATTTCGGGGTCGTAAATCTCCTTGAGTGCGTCGATCACCGCTTCGTACAGGTCCCCGCCAGGCTCCGCGACGACCGGCTCGGCGGGCTTCTGCGCCAGGAAGCCTTCGAGATAGTCGCGCTTGCGCTCGAAATCGACGCGCGCCTTGGGCGGCGGCGCGACAGCCTCCACCTCCTCGGTTTCGATCTTGCGTTCCTCGTTCATCCGAAGATTCTCGTCACCCGTTCGATGCCGCGCACCAGCGCCTCGACATCCTGCCTGCCGTTATAGACCCCGAAGCTCGCCCGCGCCGTCGCCTCTACCCCGAGCGCCGCCATCAAAGGCTGGGCGCAATGATGCCCGGCCCGGATCGCCACCCGGCTCTCGTCCAATATGGTGCCGACATCGTGGGGATGCACCCCCTCGACCGCGAAGCTGACGATGCCCGCCGAATCCTCGGGCCCGAACAGGCGGACCGAGTTCAGGGAGAAGAGCGCGTCGCGCGCCGTGCGGACCAAAGCCCCTTCGTGGGCGGCGATCGCATCGAGGCCGATGCTCTCGACATAGTCGATCGCGGAATGCAGGCCGATCACGCCGACCACGTGCGGCGTCCCCGCCTCGAAGCGCGCCGGCGGCGGGGCGAAGGTCGTCTTCTCGAAGGTCACCTTGTCGATCATCGCGCCGCCGCCCTGCCAGGGGGGCATCGAGTCGAGTATCTCGGCCCGCGCCCAGAGCACGCCGATGCCGGTCGGCCCGTAGAGCTTGTGGCCCGAGAAGACGTAAAAGTCGCAATCCAGATCGGCGACGTCGACGGCCATGCGCGGCACCGCCTGGCAGCCGTCGAGCAGGATCTTCGCGCCCGCCGCGTGGGCGATCCCGGCCGCCCGCTTCGCGTCGAGCACCGAGCCGAGCACGTTGGAGACGTGCGCCAGCGCGACGAGCTTGTGCTCGGGGCGGATCATTGCCGCCATGGCGTCGAGGTCGATGCGATGGTCTGAGGTGAGCGGCACCACGTCGACCGCGGCGCCGGCGAGCTGCCAGGGGACGATGTTGGAGTGATGCTCGAGCGTCGAGAGCAGCACCCGGTCGCCGGGCTTGAGATTCTCGCGGCCCCAGCTTTGCGCGACCAGGTTGATCCCCTCGGTGGCGCCGCGGACGAAGACGATCTCCTCCGGGCTGCCGGCGTTGATGAAGCGCGCCACCCGCCGCCGCGACGCCTCGAACGCCACCGTCATCTCCGCCGAGCGCTGGTAGACCCCGCGATGCACGGTCGCATAGGTCTCGCCATAGCCGCGTGCGATCGCGTCGATCACCGCCTTGGGCTTTTGCGCGGTGGCGGCGCTGTCGAGATAGGCCCAGCCCTCGGGGATGGCGGGGAAGTCGGACAGCCAGTCGAGCGGCTTTGTCCCTCTCCCATTTGAGGAGAGGGGGGGACCCATAGCGTCAGCAATGGGGGGGTGAGGGTCCGGGCGGTCGAGGTTCATGCCCTCACCCTCCCACCGCCTTCGGCGGCGGGCCCCTCCCTCTCCCCAGGTGGGAGAGGGGTGAACCACTGCTCCGCATCCCCATAAAAGGCGTCGCGCACCTTCTCCTCCCCGATCCGGTCGAGCGCGTCGGCGACGAAGGCGCGAGTAAGAAGCCCGCGGGCCTCGTCCGGCGAAACGCCGCGGCTTTCCATGTAGAAGAGCGCGGCGCGGTCGAGCTCACCGACCGTGGCGCCGTGCGCGCACTTCACGTCGTCGGCGAAGATTTCGAGCTCGGGCTTGGCGTTGATCGTGGCGGAGCGGGCGAGCAGGAGCCCCTTGAGCGACTGCTCGCCGTCGCTCTTCTGCGCGTCGCGGGCGACCTCGACGCGGGCGGCGACCGAGCAGGCGGCGTGATCGTCCGCGACCGAGCGCCAGAGCTGGCGGCTGGTGCCGTGCGGGACGAGGTGGCGCAGGACGAGATTGGCGTCGTGGCGTTGCCGCCCGCGCGCCAGCAAGGCGCCGGAGACTTCGGCGTAAGCACCCTCGCCGGCAAGGTCGATTTCGCCATCGAGCCTGGTGTCCCGGCCACCGGCGGCGAGCGTCGCGCCGATCAGGCTGGCGCCTTCGCCCAGCGTCGCCTGGTCGGTAAAGCTGACGAATCCGACAGTTCCCATCACCCGCCGATTGAGCATCAGCCGCGCGCCCTTGCCGAGTGCGATGCGGGTCAGCCGGTTGGTCCAGCCGGTGCCGATATAGGTCTCGACGATCGAGGCCTGGCCATCGGTGTCGAGGACGATCTCTCCCGCGAGATGATCCGCGGCGCCGGTCGAGACATGGACGACCTGGACGAGACCCGCGGGCGCATGATCGCGGCCGAGCCTGAGCGACCAGCCCGATTTGCCTGCGAGCCGCCCGAGCGGATGGCCGGTTTCGACCGCCAGCGCACCGATCTCGATATCGCCCTCGCGAAGCACGCCATCGACGAACAGCAGCCGCGGTCCGCCGCCGCAGTCGAGCCACGGCAGTTCATCCGGCACGCGCCCCGTTGGCCGCGCCTCGGCCAAGGCCGGCAGCGCCGAAAGATCGCTCCAGCGCCACGCCTCCTCGCGGACCGAAGGAAGGGCAAGGACGCTCATGACCCGCACTGCCACTCTGCGTCTCTGCGGCTCTGCGCGAACAAGAAGCAGGGTGCGCGCAGAGGCGCAGAGGCGCGGAGAGGAGGAAGGGTTGCGCCTGCGGCGCGGGAGCAGGTCATGCCGCCATCGCTCCATAGCCTTCGCGTTCGAGCTCAAGGGCCAGCTCCGCCCCGCCCGAGCGGACGATGCGGCCTCCCGCCAGCACATGGACGAAATCGGGCGCGACGATGTCGAGCAGGCGCTGATAATGGGTGATCAGCAGCACCGCCTTGTCAGGCTTGCGCAAGATCCGGTTGATGCCCTCGCCGACCACGCGCAACGCATCGATGTCGAGGCCGGAATCGGTCTCGTCGAGGATGGCCAGGCGCGGGTCGATGATCCCCATCTGCACCATTTCGTTGCGCTTCTTCTCGCCCCCGGAGAAGCCGACGTTCACCGCGCGCTTCATCATCTCCATCGAGAGGTCCAGCGCAGCGGCCTGCTCGCGGGCGAGCTTGAGGAATTCGCCGGCGCTGAGCTCGGGCTCGCCCCGCGCGCGGCGCTGAGCGTTGAGCGCGGTACGCAGGAACTGGACGTTGGAGACGCCCGGTATCTCGACCGGATATTGGAAGCCCAGGAAGATGCCCGCCGCCGCCCGCTCGTGTGGTTCGAGCGCGAGCAGGTCGATCGCGTCCGTTCCCCGGCGAAGGCCGGGCTCCAGGATCGGCGCGGCGCGCCGATGCGACGCTGCCGCGCCGCGATTTTCAGAAGGGGCTGGACCCCGGCCTTCGCCGGGGAACGGCGGGGTGAAAGTCACCGAGCCTTCGGTTACCTCATAGCCCGGCCGCCCGGCGAGGACGTAGGCGAGCGTCGACTTGCCGGACCCGTTTGGCCCCATCACCGCATGGATCTCACCCGGCTTCAGCTCGAGGCTGATCCCTTTGAGGATCGGCTTGCCGTCGACATTGGCGTGGAGGTTTTCGATTTTCAGCATGTCAGAACCAGCGTCTCTTCATTGCCCCGAGGAACAGGCCGTTTGTCACAGGAAATCCCGACGCGGACCCTACTACGGAGTCTATCCCGCACTTCGGGCACAGCGCCGTGTCACCGCCGTCGGTCCATTCGGTGATTTCGGCTACCGCACCCGATCGACGACAATGGAAGCAGCCGAAAGCCTCGCTTGCCTCGACTTCCTTGCGATGAAAGATCGAGTGTTTGTGCGCAGTTTCGATTTGCGCCGGATCGAGCCTGTCGCGACTCATCCCACGCTCCCCTCAAGACTGATCCCCAGCAGCTTCTGCGCCTCGACCCTCTCAAGCCCCTCCCCTTCAGGGGAGGGGTTGGGGTGGGGCTTGTTCCAGCGATCCGGCGTCGCCGCCAACGCGCCGGCGATATGCGTCAGCACCCCGTCCATGTTGGACATCACGTCGGCGTTGGTCACCCGCACAACCCGAAAGCCCCGCCCTGCCAACACATCATCCCGCAACCGATCCCTGGCTTCGTCATGCGTGTCGCCATCCACTTCGACGATCAGCGCCTTTTGCGGACACAGGAAGTCGGCGATGAACCAGCCGATCACCGATTGGCGGCGGAACTTGGCGCCGGCGAGCTGCGAATTGGAGAGGTGGCGCCACAGTCGCTTTTCCGGTTCGGTCGGATTGCGGCGCATTTCGGCGGCGCGGCGGTGGAGTTCGCGCAGTTGCTCGACGGACAGGCCCCACCCCAAACCCCTCCCCTGAAGGGGAGGGGCTTCAGGGCGCTGCCCTTTGTCGAAGCGCGGCGCGCTCAACCCACGCTCCCGCCCAGGCTGATCCCCTTGAGGATCGCCTTTCCGTCGATGGTGGCATGGAGGTTAGTGATGTTGAGCATTAAGTTGCTTTCGGAGTGGCTATGCCGAGGGAGGCCATGTTCAAACCGATCTGAAGTGAGATGCAGAGCATGTACCAGTCAGCTGGCTTGCAGATCACGCGGTTCGAAGTGCTCTCGGAATCGGCTCCAACCGATAATCGAAATCCCTGCGTGAAATTTGCAAGATGGCGATCGACTAAGCGCCACTCCAGAACAGGATCGGCTTGTTCCACAGTGGCTTCCACGCCATTCACCTGAATGCCTAAAGACTCTCCCCAAATACCCCCTATGCCACCGAAAGCGGTCTTGATCTCCTCCACCCTGCCGGCGAGGTAACGCCAACCGTCATGATTGATCGTGTCGATTGTGTCCTGGTGGCCTTGAGCGAATACTCCCATCATCCAACGCTCCCCTCCAGGCTGATCCCCAGCAATTTCTGCGCCTCCACGGCGAACTCCATCGGCAGCTGCTGGAGCACCTCGCGGGCGAAGCCGTTGACGATCAGGGCGACGCTGTCCTCGGCGGAAAGGCCGCGGGACATGGCGTAGAAGAGCTGGTCGTCGCTGATCTTCGACGTGGTCGCTTCGTGCTCGATCTGGGCGGTGGGATTCCTGACTTCGATATAGGGAATTGTGTGGGCGCCGCATTCGGAGCCCAGCAGCAGGCTGTCGCACTGGGTGAAGTTGCGGACATTGTCGGCGGCGCCGTTGACGCGGACGAGGCCGCGATAGGTGTTGGAGGATTTGCCGGCGCTGATCCCCTTGGAGACGATGGTCGAGCGGCTGTTGGCGCCGATGTGAATCATCTTGGTGCCGGTATCGGCCTGCTGGCGGTTGTTGGTCAGCGCGACCGAGTAGAATTCTCCGACGCTGCTCTCGCCCTTCAATATGCAGGAGGGATATTTCCAGGTGATCGCGGAGCCGGTCTCGACCTGGGTCCACGACACTTTGGAGCGAGCGCCGGCACACATCGCGCGCTTGGTGACGAAATTGTAGATGCCGCCTTTGCCCTCGGCATCGCCCGGATACCAATTCTGCACGGTCGAATATTTGATCTCGGCATCGTCGTGCGCGTAGAGCTCGACCACCGCCGCGTGGAGCTGGTTCTCGTCGCGCATGGGGGCCGTGCAGCCTTCCAGATAGGAGACGTAGGACCCCTTGTCCGCGACGATCAAAGTGCGCTCGAACTGGCCGGTATTCTCGGCGTTTATGCGGAAATAGGTGGAGAGCTCCATCGGGCAGCGCACGCCTTCGGGCACGTAGACGAAGGTGCCGTCGGAGAAGACCGCGCTGTTCAAACAGGCGAAATAATTGTCGCGCTGCGGCACCACGGAGCCGAGATACTTGCGCACCAGATCCGGATATTCGCGGATCGCCTCGCTGATCGAGAGGAAGATGACGCCGGCGCGCAGCAGCTCGGCTCGGAAGGTGGTGGCGACCGAGACGCTGTCGAACACCGCGTCGACCGCGACCTTGCGCGCGCCCTCGACTCCGGCGAGCACCTTCTGCTCCTCGATCGGGATGCCGAGCTTCTCGTAGACTCGCAATATTTCGGGGTCGACCTCGTCGAGGCTGCCGAGCTTGGGCTTCGCCCTGGGCTCGGCATAATAATAGGAATCCTGGAAGTCGATCGCGGGAATGTCGAGCTTGGCCCAGGTCACTTCGGCCATGGTCAGCCAGGCGCGATAGGCCTTGAGCCGCCATTCCAGCATCCATTCGGGTTCGTTCTTCTTGGCCGAGATGAAGCGGACCGTATCCTCGTTGAGGCCCTTGGGCGCGAAATCCTGCTCGATGTCGGAGGTGAAGCCCCATTCGTAGGTCGAGGCGCGGTCGACCGCGTCCTGCGCCTCGCGATTCTTGATGTCGGTCATGCCGGCACCTGTTCCCCTGCGGAAGCAGGGGTCCAGTTCTGGGCTCCTGCCTGCGCAGGAGCACGGGAAAGATCCGCCAGAGACACCGCCGCCAGCGCGCCGCGCACGGCGCCGTTGACCGCGCTCATATGCGGGCGGACCTGGCAGGCGCCTTCCAGCGCGCATTCGTGGCGCTCGGCATCGACGCAGGTCGTCATCCGGATCGGCCCCTCGACCGCCTCGACGATGTCGGCGAGGCTGATCGAGGCGGGCGGACGCGCCAGGCGGACGCCGCCGCCGGTGCCGCGGCTCGATTCGAGCAGGCCCGCGGTCGACAGCCGGCTGACCAGTTTCTGCGCGGTGGGAAGCGGAATGCCGGTCTCGGCCGAAAGCGTGGTCGCGTTCATCTTCGCGAGGCCGCAATGACGCGCGGCGGCCGACATCATCACGACGGCATAATCGGCGAGGCTGGAAAGGCGCATGAGCTCCAATCGGACTGATTCGTTCCGATTGGCATGTGGCCTCGAAAGGCCCTGAAATCAAGCGCGCTTTGACCCCGTGCGGGACGCCTGCCATAGCCGCCGCCAATGGCGCTCTACCCCCTCGTCCGCCCGCTCGCCTTCGCGCTCGACGCGGAGCGGGCGCATCGGCTGACGATCGCGGCGCTGAAACGGCTTCCGTCGGGCAAGCCGGCCGCGCCCGACGAGGCGCTGTCGGTCGAGGTCGCCGGGCTCATATTCCCCAACCCGATCGGGCTGGCGGCCGGGTTCGACAAGGATGCCGAGGTTTTCCGGCAGATGCTCGGATTCGGCTTCGGCTTTGCGGAAGTGGGGACGGTGACACCCTTGCCGCAGGCGGGAAATGACAAGCCCCGGCTGTTCCGGCTGGCGCAGGACCGGGCCGTGATCAACCGGCTCGGCTTCAACAATCGGGGCCAGGCGGCGGCGCTGGCGCGGCTCGAGGGGCGCGACCGGCGCGGGGGCATCGTCGGCGTCAATATCGGCGCGAACAAGGAGAGCGCCGACCGGATTTCGGACTATGCGGCGGGGGTCAGGGCGATGCTCGCAGTCGCCGACTATCTGACCGTCAACATTTCCTCCCCCAATACACCCGGCCTTCGCGCGCTGCAGGACAAGGTCGCGCTCGCGGAGCTGCTCGCGGCGGTGACCGAGGCGCGCGGCGCCGGCCCACCCACAACGGACGTGAAAGGCCCCCGTCCTTCCACGCCTCCGTTGTTCCTCAAGGTGGCGCCGGACCTGGAGGCGGCGGAGGTGGAGAATATCGCCCGGGTCGCGATCGACCACCGGATCGACGCGCTGATCGTCGCCAACACCACCGTCTCGCGGCCGGTCCTCGCCTCCAGGCATCGCGGCGAGTCGGGCGGGCTTTCAGGCGCGCCGCTGAAGGCGCTGGCTTTGACCCGGCTGCGCGATTTCAGGCGGGCGACTGGGGGCGCCTTGCCGCTGATCGGCGCCGGCGGGATCGAGAGCGGTGCCGACGCCTTCGCGCGCATCCAGGCCGGCGCCAGCCTGGTCCAGCTCTACACGGCGCTCGTCTATCGGGGGCCCGGCCTCGCCCGGGAGATCGCCCGCGACCTGAAGCAGCTGCTCGCCCGCCACGGCTTCGCGCGCTTGACGGACGCGGTCGGGACTGAAAAGCCGCAACCATGATCAGAAACCTGTTCCTCGCCTGCGCCCTCTTGCTCGGCGCCTGCACGACCCATTCGGCGCGCACACCGCCGGCCGCCGCCACCGGCGCCGTCTCGGCGGCCGATCCGCGCGCGGCCGAAGCCGGCGCCTCGATATTGCGCGAAGGCGGCAATGCCGCCGACGCCGCCTTCGCGACGATGATCGCGCTGACCGTGGTCGAGCCGCAAAGCTCGGGGATCGGCGGCGGCGGCTTCCTGCTCTATCACGACCAGGCGGCCGGGCGCCTTTCCTCCTATGACGGCCGCGAGACCGCGCCGCACGCCGCCACGCCGGCTTACTTCCTGGGCCCGGACGGACGGCCGCGCCCGATCGGCGACGCCTTGCCGGGGGGCCTCAGCGTCGGCGTCCCCGGCAACATAAGGTTGATGGAGATCGCCCATGCGCGGCACGGGCGGCTCGCCTGGGCGCGCCTGTTCCAGCCTGCCATAGGCCTTGCCCGCGACGGCTTCCGGATCACCCCGCGCATGCACCGGATGCTGTCCAGCCCGGGTTCGCTGGCGAGGCATTCGGCGTGGGGCCGCGCCCAATTCTACCAGGAAGACGGCCAGCCCAAGCCGGTCGGGACCCTGCTCCGCAACCCCGATTTCGCCGCCCTGCTCGAGCGGATCGCGGCGCGCGGCCCCGAAGCCTTTTATACCGGCCGCGACGCGCAGGCCCTGGCGCGCGCCGTCCATGAGGCCGAGCGCAATCCTTCCCCGATGACGCCCGACGACATCGCCACCTATCAGGCCCGCGAGCGCGAGCCCGTCTGCGGCAGCTATCGCGGCTACAGGATCTGCGGCATGGGCCCGCCTTCGTCGGGCGCCACCACGGTCTTCGCCATATTGAAGCAACTCGAGCGCTTCGACCTGCGCGCGCTCGGGCGCGGCAATGTCGTCGCCTGGCATCTGATCGCCGAAAGCATGCGCCTCGCTTATGCCGACCGCGACCTCTATCTCGCCGACCCCGATTTCGTGCGCGTTCCGGTCGCCGGCCTAACCGACACCGCCTATCTCGCCGCGCGCTCCCTGCTGATCTCGCCCGACCGCGCCATCCCGCGCGTCACCGGCGGCCGGCCGCTGGGCGCCGAGCGGCGGGCGGCGGCGCCGGTCCCCAACGAGGCCGGCACCTCGCATTTCGTCGCGGTCGACGGCGCCGGCAACGTCGCCTCCTACACCTCGACGATCGAGAGCGTGTTCGGATCGGGGCTGACAGTGAACGGCATGTTCCTCAACAACGAGCTCACCGATTTCAGCTTCGCGCCGGAGCGCGACGGCGCCCCGGTCGCCAACCGGGTCGAGGGCGGGAAACGGCCGCGCAGCTCGATGTCACCGACCATCGTCTACGGGCCGGACGGCCGGGTGCGGCTCGCAGTCGGCGCGGCGGGCGGGACCACGATCATCGCCCAGGTCGCCAAGGCGATCATCGGCGTGATCGACTGGGACCTGTCGGCGCAGGACGCGATCGCGCTGCCGCAGATCATGGGCCTTGGCGACCGCGTCACCATCGAGCGCGGCAGCAGCCTGGAGGCGATGGGGCCGGCGCTCGCGGCGCTCGGCCACGAGGTCACCATCGTCGATACCGGCTACAAGGCCAATGCGATCGAGCGCGTGGGAGGCCGCTGGGTCGGCGCCGCCGATCCCAGGAGCGAGGGCACCTGGGTCGCGCAATGAATGCGGCGCTTTCCGCTGCGGCGCGCCTCGGGGACAGTTACTGGTAACTGTCCCCATTTCGGGTAGAACGCAGCGGCGACGCGGGCAAGAGACCCGCGCGGGAGAGAGAATGCGCCAGCTCGAACATTTCGAAAATCTCGTCGCCATGTTCTTCGCCCGAGCGAAGCAGCAAAGCGGCGCGCCGTTCCTGTGGGCCAAGCAGGAGGGCGAATGGCGCTCGACGAGCTGGGCCGAGGCCGCCGCAAGCGTCGCCGGGCTCGCCGCCGCGCTGAAGCGGCTCGGACTCGCGCCGGGGGACCGGGTGATGCTGGTCTCCGAGAACCGGCCGGAATGGCTGATCTGCGACCTCGCCATCATGGCGGCGGGCTGCGTCACCGTGCCGGCCTACGTCACCAATACCGAGCGCGACCACCAGCATATCCTCGACGACAGCGGCGCCCGCGCCGTGATCGTCTCCACCCAGAAGCTCGCGAGAAATCTGCTCCCCGCGGCGATCCGCTCGAACAGCTGCGAGGCCGTGATCGGAATGGAGAAACTGCCGGCCGGCCAGACCGGCAATGTCCAGTTCCACGATTGGCACGCGCTGATCGCCGCCGAGAGCGGGGACGTCGTCGCCTGCGCGGCCCAGGCGACCTTCGCCCGCGACGCGCTCGCCTGCATCATCTACACCTCCGGCACCGGCGGCGCGCCCAGGGGCGTGATGCAGCACCACGGCTCGATCCTGCACAATATCGAGGGCTGCACGGCCTTGATCTCGGAGGATTTCGGCTGGGACGAGGAGGTCTTCCTGTCCTTCCTCCCCGCTTCCCACGCCTACGAGCACAGCGCCGGGCAGATGTTCCCGATCGGGCTCGGCGGCCAGATCTATTATTCGGAAGGCCTGGAGAAGCTCGCCTCGAACATCGAGGAGGTCCGGCCGACGATCATGGTCGTGGTGCCCAGGCTGTTCGAAGTGCTGCGCCAGCGCATCCTCAAGCAAGTCGAGAAGCAGGGGAAGCTCACCAATTATCTGATGGGCCGCGCGCTTTCGATCGGCGCCAAGGCCTATTCGGGTTCGGTTCCCGTCTGGGACAAGCCGATGGACTTCCTGCTGGGGCGGACGCTCCGCCCCAAGATCGCGGCGCGCTTCGGCGGCCGGATCAAGGCGATGGTGTCGGGCGGCGGACCCTTGAACCCCGAAGTCGGAATCTTCTTCCACTCGCTGGGCCTGACCCTGCTCCAGGGCTATGGCCAGACCGAATCGGGGCCGGTGCTGAGCTGCAACCGGCCCAGGACCGGCCTCAAGATGGACACGGTCGGCCCCCCGCTTGCCAATACCGAGGTCAGGATCGCCGGGGACGGCGAGATATTGGTCAAGGGCGAGCTGGTGATGATTGGCTATTGGCGCAACGAGGCGCTGACCGAAAAGACCGTGATCGACGGCTGGCTGCACACCGGCGACGTCGGCCATATCGACGGCAAGGGCCGGATCGTGATCACCGACCGCAAGAAGGACATCATCGTCAACGACAAAGGCGACAATGTCGCGCCCCAGAAGGTGGAGGGCATGCTTACCCTCGAGCCCGAGATCGTCCAGGCGATGGTGGTCGGCGACAAGCGCCCCTATGTCGTGGGACTGATCGTGCCCGATCCCGAATGGACCGCCGAATGGTGCGCCAAGACGGGCCGCAAATGCGAATTCCACGAGCTCGCCCACGACCCCGATTACGTGAAAGCGCTCTCCGCCGCGGTGGACCGGGTCAATGCGGACCTTTCGGTGATCGAGAAGGTCCGCCGCTTCGTCATCGCGGACGAGCCGTTCACGGTCGAGAACGAGCAGCTCACCCCCTCGATCAAGATCCGCCGTCACGTGATCAAGGGGATTTACGGCGAGCGGCTGGACGCGCTTTACAAGCGCTGATCCGCAGGGATTTCGTCATTCCAGCGAAAGCTGGAATCTCCCTGCCTTTCGGCGGCTGTGGAAGAAAAGTGGGATTCCAGCTTTCGCCGGAATGACGGGCTGACCTCAGAAGGCGTCCTTCGCCGCCCTTCGTTCGGCCAGCTCCTCGACTGAGCTCGCCCGCATGAAGGGATTGGTCGCGCGCTCCAGCGCGATCGTCGTCGGCAAGGTGACCTCGCCGCGATCGCGCGCTTCCTTCACCTCCGCGACCCGGCGGAGGAGCTCGTCATTGCCCGGCTCGACGGTGAGCGCGAACAGGCCGTTGGCGAGCGTATATTCGTGGCCGCAATAGATACGGGTTTCGGGCGGCAGCGCGGCCAGGCGCCGCATGTTCGCGTGCATCTGCGCGGCCGTGCCCTCGAACAGCCGGCCGCAGCCCATCGCGAACAAGGTGTCGCCGGTAAACGCCACCTGGGGGCCCGGCAGATGGAAGGCGACATGGCCGGCGGTGTGGGCGGGAATGTCGATCAGCTCGGCTTCGATCGCCCCGATCCGCGCTTTGTCGCCGCCGGCGACGATGCGGTCCAACTTCGACACCCGCTCCGCCTCGGCGGGGCCGGTGATCATACAGCCGGTGGCTGCGCGGATCGCGTCGTTGCCGCCGGTATGATCGGGGTGCCAGTGGGTGTTCCAGATCTGGGTGATCCGCCAGCCCCGCGCCGCCGCCGCTTCGAGCACCGGATCGGCGACCGAGGGATCGACCGCGACCGTCTCGCCCGAGGCGGGATCGTGCACCAGCCAGACATAATTGTCGCGCAGGACCGGTACGGGGACGATTTCGAGCATGGCCCGCGAATTACCCGCTTCGGCCGATCAGCGCCAGCGCCTCGCGGCCGAGCCGCTCGGTGAGCATGCGCGCCGGTTCGGGGCGGCCGAGCGCCGCCGCCTGGCCCGCCCACATCGGCTTCACGCCGAGCGGCGTCAGCGCTGCGCTCGCCAGCGGGAAGGGCGGCACCTCGTCACGGACCCGGCCGAGCGCGTCGGTCAGCGGCCCCGGCAGTCCGCGGGCGAGACGGCCGCTATAGACGTTGGTGAAGGCCGTGTGCGCCGCCGCCTCGCCGGCCAGGCCCTCGCGATGGGCAGGGCCGATCAGGCTTTCCGGACAAGGGAGGTAGGCGGTGCCGAGCTGGACGGCGGCCGCGTCGAGCGTCAGCGCGGCGGCGATGCCGCGCGAGTCCCCGATCCCGCCTGCGGCGATGACCGGAACGTCGACGGCGTCGGCGATCTGGGGGACGAGCGCGAAGAGGCCGATCCGTTCGGCCGGGTCGCCGCCAAGGAAGGTTCCGGCATGTCCGCCCGCCTCCCGGCCCTGGGCGATGATGGCGTCGACGCCGCGCGCGGCGAGCCAGCGCGCCTCGGCGACATTGGTCGCATTGCCCAGGATGCGCGCCCCGGTGGCCCGCACCCGCGCCAGCAACGCCTCGTCCGGCAGGCCGAAATGGAAGCTGACAAGATTCGGCCGCGCCTCCTCGACGACGGCGCACATCGCCGCATCGAACGGCCGCCGCGGTGGCGGCGCGTCGTCCGCTGCAATAGCGGCCCCGGCGTAGAACGGCGCGAGCAAAGCCCGCCAGGCGCGATCGTCGACGCCGGCCGGCACGACATGGCAGAGGAAGTTGAGGTTGAGCGGCCCCCGCGCCCTGGCGCGGACCGCGGCCGCCTGAGCCGTCGCCTCGCCCGGCGTCAGCATCGCGCAGGGCAGCGAGCCGACCGCGCCGCCTTCGATCGCCGCGACCGCCAGCGCCACGCCGCCGGCTCCGGCCATGGGCGCCTGCACGATCGGCAGGCGGCTGCCGAGCAGACTTTCGAAGCGCCGGTCGGGCCAGCCGCTCACCAATGGCCCGTATTCGGCATCGAGGCCCAAGGCTCGGCTATTGGCAAATGGCCGCCTTTCTGCAGCAGCTCGACGGAGATTCCGTCGGGGCTGCGCACGAACGCCATGCGGCCCTCGCGGGGCGGGCGGTTGATGGTGACGCCGCCCGCCATCAGCCGCGCGCAGGTCTCGTAGACGTCGTCCACCTCATAGGCGAGATGGCCGAAATTGCGGCCCTCTCCATAGCCGGCCTCGTCCCAATTGTGGGTGAGCTCGATCTGCGCGTCTTCGTCGCCTGGGGCGGCGAGGAAGATCAGGGTGAAGCGCCCCTGCTCATTCTCCATCCGCCGCACCTCCTCAAGGCCGAGCAGGGAGAAGAAGCGCAAGCTCGCCTCCGGGTCGGAGATGCGGATCATCGTGTGCAGATATCTCATTGCCGGCCCCTCGGCTCATCGATATAAATGCACGGTTCATCGGCGGTGTGCTGATGCGCCGTGCGCGGCGAAGGGGATTATAGCATGTCTGAAGGGGCGCGGGGCAATTGCAAGCTCATCCTGATCTTCTCGGCGCTGCTCGCCGGGTGCGGCGGCGGCACTCCTGGCGCCAACGAGGCGAACGTCCAGAAGGCCGGACCGCAAGCGTCGGCGCGCCCCGCTCCGTTCGATTGGGGCAATCCTGACGGCGACCGGAATCCGCAATTCGCTCGTTCCCAGGCGCTGTGCCGGAGCGTTCAGGGGAGCGAACCGCCCGCCGCTGATCGCCCGGATGCCGCCACAGCCGCCGCGCTTCGCGGATGCGACGCCGAGGCGCTCTATTACGGAATCGGTGTCGCACGGAACCCAGAGCGGGCGCGGCTCTGCGCCTTCACGCAGACGCAGAACGATCCGCTTACCGCTTTTTCCGGTCGGCCGATGCTGATGACCATTTACGCGAACGGCGTCGGTGCACGCCGCAATCTCGACGTCGCCCTCCATCTCGCCTGCACCTTGCCCAATGCGGCAGCCTTTGAATATGATCAGCGCGTCATCCATCTCGCCCGGCTGCGCGACACCAACTGGCAGGGTCGCGACTTCCATTATTGCAACGACATCACCAGTGGCCTTTCCGACGGAGTTTGCGCCGCCCATCGCTACGCCCTGGCCCGGCCGCAGCGAGAGGCGACCATGCGCCGGCTGCTGGCCAGCTGGACGGAGGAGGAACGCCGCGCCTTCGAGCCGCTCCGGCGCGCGTTCGAGGATTTCGTCCGCGCCTCGTCGGACGGCGACCTCTCAGGGGGCACCAGCGCCAGCGCGATGCGTACCCGGCTCGAACAGGGGCTGCGCGACCAGTTCGTCGATATGCTGCAGAAGCTTTCGACAGGCCGCGACCCGCGCTTTACACCGGCGCAGTTCCGAACCGAGGATCTGCAGCTCAACCAGGCCTATCGCGCCCGGCTCGCAGACGAGCGGGAGTATGACGCGCCGGGCACATCGGTCGAGGCCATGCAGAACGCCCAGCGCGCCTGGCTGCGCTATCGCGACGCCTTTATCGCCTTCGCGCGAGTCAAATATCCGCGAGTGCAGCGCGAGAGCCTGGCGGCGTGGATCACCCGCAACCGGTCCGAAATCATTCCTGGGCTCAACTCGTCGCTATAAATGCACGGTTCATCGACGCGCTGCGATAGAGGCTTCCGCCGCCGCGACTGGGTTCGCGCCGGCCAGGGAGCAAGACCATGTCCGAAGTTTCCAAGGGCAATCGCAAGATATTCCTCGTCGCCGCCGCAATTCTCGCGATCGGCATCGTCGCCGGCGGCTTTCTGCTCGGCGACGGCCTGAGGCGCGCGCGGGCCGCCGATCGCGCGGTGACCATGCGCGGCCTCGCCGAACGCGACGTCACCGCCGATCTCGCCACCTGGACGATCAGCTTCAACGCCCAGGGCAGCGAACTCGGCGAAGTCCAGGCCGAGAGCGATCGCGACGCCGCCACCGTCATCGCCTTCTTCCGCGCCGCCGGCTTCCCGGCCAGCGAAGTGACCGACGCCGGCGGCTCGGTGAACCAGTTCTTCGACACCAACCGCAACGCGAACAGCGTCACCGTCACCCGCCGCATCCAGCTGCGTACCACCAACGTGATGCGCGCGCGCAGCGCCTATGGCAGGCAGTTCGAGCTGATCCGCAATGGCGTCGCCATCCAGGACGGCTCGTCGATGCAATACAGCTTCACCAGGCTCAACAGCATCAAGCCGGCGATGATCGCCTCGGCCACCCAGGACGCGCGCCGGGGCGCCGAGCAGTTCGCCCGCGATTCGGGCACCGCGGTCGGCGGCATACGCTCGGCGACGCAGGGCTATTTCTCGATCGGCGCCCGCGACGGCGCCGCCACCGAGGAAGGCGGTGGCGGCAATGATTCCCCCCTGCAGAAGGTGCGGGTGGTGACGACGATCGAATTCTATCTGAGCTGAGGCTGCTCGGGAGCGGGCCCGGCGGGTGCCGGCGCCGGGGGTGCCGGCGCCGGCACCTCGATCTCGCGCACCGTCGCCAGGCTGGCCGCCGCCGAGCGGCCGGCGTCGCTGTCGGGAGCGAGCTCGACGACCCGGCGGTAGAGGCGTTCCGCCTCCTCCATATTGCCGGCCTGGCCCGCCATCGTGCCGGCGAGCAGCAGGATGTCGGGATTGTCGGGCGCGAGCTCGCGGGCGCGGGCGAGGTCGGTCGCGGCGCGGGCGGCGTCATTCCCGCGGCGGGCGAGCGCCGCCGAAAGATACCAGGCGAAGCCGTCCTGGGGGACGAGCTGCAGCGCCCGGTCGAGATCCTGGCGGGCGCGGTCGGCATGGCCCAAGGCGACCTGGGCGCGGGCGCGGTCGAGATGCGCCTCGCCGCGCAGCGCCTGAGAGAGGTTCGGCGTGGCGAGGGCTGCGTCGAGCGCCTGCAGCGCGCGCCCGGCTTCGCCGGCGGCGAGCCAGGCATTGCCTTCCTGGACCCTGAACCCGGCGCGGGCCGGGTCGTTCGCCTCTTCGGCGTCGCGCGCGGCCTGCTGGTAGACGGTGGCCGCCGCCGGCCATTGCTCGAGCGCGATATAGGCAAGGCCGAGGCAGCGGCGCGCAAAGAGCCGCGCCGCGCCCGGCTCGGCCAGCCAGGCATTGGCATTGTCGGCCGCCTGCTGCGGCGCGGTGCGGACGAGCTCGGCGCAGGCGCGCAGCCGGGCGGTGTCGCTTTGCGGCGGGGAAGCCTGGAGGGCGGCTAGCGCCAGCAGGGAGAAGATCACAAGGACTCCAGCAGGGTCGAGACGGTGGCGATCAGGAGGGCGATATCCTCCTCGCGGGAGAGGCGATGGTCGCCCTGCTTGACGTAGCTGATCTGCACGTCGGCTGAACGTACGCGCTGTCCGATTTCCCACGAGCGCTGATAGGGCACTTCGGTGTCGGCGAGGCCGTGGAGCAGCCGGACCGGACAATCGATCGGCAGCTCCACATGGAGCATGCGCAGGGCCTCGCCGCTCTCCCAGAAGGCGCGAGTCGTAACCACGGGCTCGCCATAGGGGCTTGGTTCGACCAGCCTCCCCTCACTGAGCAAAGTCCGCTTCTGCGCCTCGTCGAAGCCCCAGTTGGTGAAATCGGGCGCCGCGGCGATGCCGACCAGCGCCGCGATCCGGGCCGGCCGCGCCATCGCCATGTGCAGCATCAGCCAGCCGCCCATCGACGAGCCGGCCAGCACCACCGGGCCCTCGACGACGCGGTCGATCATGGTCAGCGCGTCGTCGAGCCAGGTTCGCAGGGTCTGCGCCTCGAAATCCCCGCCGCTGAGCCCGCAGCCGGCATGGTCGAAGCGCAGCATCGCTCGGCCCTGGCCTTCCGCCCAGGCGTCGAGCGCGAGCGCCTTGGTGCCTTCCATGTCGGACCGGTAGCCGGGCAGGAAGACCAAAGTCGGCCCGCGCCCGGGCCGGTGCTGATAGGCGAGGTGCACGCCGTCGCGCGCGGCGAGATAGTCGATGCGGATCATGCCCGCGCGCCTAGCAGCGCCGGGGCGGGCTGGCGAGGGTTACCGGCGCGCCTGGCGCGCGCCGGCCCCAAGCGCCATTTAGTTCGGCACGGCCTCGTCGTCGCCGCCGAAGCAATCGGCGAGCAGGCAGACAGCGACGCCGCCCGCGATCACGCCGACGATGATCCAGGTGGTGCTTCCGCCGCCGGTCAGGTTCATCCGCCGGTCGCGGTCGAGATTGGCGAGGTCGAATCCCGCCAGGCGGGCATTGCGCAATTCGCCGCTCTGGTTGAAGCGGATGTCGGCGAGGTTGACCGAGCGGGTCATCGTGCGCCCGTCGACGGAGGGTCCGCCGACCTCCTGGCCGTAGCGCAGAGTGAAGCCGTAGCTCGGCCGCGAGCGCTCGGCGCGCCCGCCGAACGGAATGCGCAGGTTGACCGTCGCCGTCGCGCCCTGCGGCGCATCGAAGCCGGTGAAGCGATGGTCCTGCGCCGCGGCCATGCCGGGCGCCACACAAAGCGTACAAAGGGCGGCCGAGACGGTCGCGGAGACGAGCTTCCTCACCATATACTCCCCCTTTCGTGCCTGCCGCGCCGGTCGCGACGCGGCGCGCGCCTGATAGCATGTTCGCGGCGTCCCCGGAACGATCTTGGCTCGAAAAAGCGCGATGCTTAGCAATATTAATAATTTGCCGGCAGGAATTGTTAGCAAATGCCAAGCCTGGCCTGAAAGCCATTCTTCGGGCGCGCACGTCCGGGGAAACGGGGGATGGCGGCGGATCCCGCGCCGCTCCCTTCCTTGAACCGCCGCCAGCGCCCATCTATGGCGCTCCCCACCAACGCCCGCAGGAGCCTGCCGCCCGATGTCCGAAATGTTCTCGATCACGCTGCCCGACGGATCGGTGCGCGAGGTCGCGCGCGGCGCGACCCCGGCCGACGTGGCGGCGGCGATCGGGCCGGGCCTCGCCAAGGCGGCGCTCGCGGCGCGGGTCAATGGCGAGGTTCGCGACCTCGCCCGGCCCTTCGAGGAGGATAGCGCGCTCGCCCTGATCACCGCCCGCGACGAGGCCGACGCGCTCGAGCTGGCGCGGCACGATTTCGCCCATGTCCTCGCAGAGGCGGCGCAGAACCTTTTTCCGGGCACGCAGATCACCTTCGGCCCCGCCACCGACGACGGCTTCTACTACGATTTCGCGCCGGCGCCCGACCGCGGCCCCTTCACCGAGGAGGATCTGCCCGCGATCGAGGCGGAGATGAGGCGCATCATCGCCGCCGACGAGCCGCTGGTGCGCGAGGTCTGGACGCGCGACGAGGTCCGCGCCTTCTTCGAGAAGCAGGGCGAGACGTTCAAGGCCGAGTGGGTGATGGAGCTGCCCGAGGACGAGGCGATCACCATGTACCGGTCCGGCGGCTGGCTCGATCTGTGCCGCGGCCCGCACCTGCCCTCGACCGGCAAGCTCGATCCCGACGCGTTCAAGCTGACCCGCGTCTCGGGCGCCTATTGGCGCGGGGACCAGAACAACCCGCAGCTGTCGCGCATATACGGCACCGGCTGGCTCAACAGGAAGCAGCTCGAGGCGCACCTGGTCCGGCTCGAGGAGGCGGCCAAGCGCGACCATAGGAAGATCGGCCAGGAGATGGACCTCTTCCACCTACAGGCGGAAGCGCACGGCTCGGTCTTCTGGCACCCGAAGGGCTATCACCTGTGGCGCCAGCTCGAAGCCTATATGCGGCGCCGGCTGGACGCGGCCGGCTACGAGGAGGTGAAGACCCCCCAGATCATGGACGCCCGCCAGTGGGAGCAGTCCGGTCACTGGGGCAAGTATCGCGAGAATATGTTCATCGTCCCGGACGAGACCCCCGGCACGGACGAGGATGCGCCGGTCCTTTCGGGCGCGGCGGAGCTGATGGCGATCAAGCCGATGAACTGCCCGGCGCACGTCCTCATTTTCCGCCAGGGGATCAAATCCTATCGCGACCTGCCGCTGAGGCTCGCCGAGTTCGGTTGCTGCCACAGGAACGAGCCGCACGGCGCGCTCCACGGCATCCTGCGGGTCCGCCAGTTCACGCAGGACGATGCCCATATCTTCTGCCGCGAGGATCAGCTCGTCGAAGAGGTGCGGCTGTTCTGCGACCTGCTCGATCGCATCTACAAGGACCTCGGCTTCGCCGATTATGCGATCAAGCTCGCGCTTCGGCCCGAGCAGCGCTTCGGCTCGGACGAGATGTGGGACTGGGCCGAGGCAAGCCTGCGCGACGCGGTCGCCGCCACCGGCCGCGCGACGGCCGCGTTCGGCTGGGAAGAGCTGCCGGGCGAAGGCGCCTTCTACGCGCCCAAGCTCGAATTCCACCTGACCGACGCGATCGGCCGCACCTGGCAGGTCGGCACGCTGCAGACGGACACGGTGCTGCCGGAGAGGCTCGATGCCTCCTATGTCGGCGAGGACGGCGCGCGACACCGGCCGGTGATGCTCCACCGCGCCATTTTGGGTTCGTTCGAGCGCTTCATCGGCATCCTGATCGAGCATCATGCCGGCCGCTTCCCGCTGTGGCTGGCGCCGGTGCAGGCGGTGGTGGCGACGATCGTCTCCGACGCCGACGATTATGCCCGCGAGGTGGTGGCGGCGCTGGCGGCGAAGGGGTTGCGCGTCGAAGCCGACCTCAGGAACGAGAAGATCAACTACAAGGTGCGCGAGCACAGCCTCGCCCACGTCCCCTATCTGCTCGTCCTCGGCAAGCGCGAGGCGGAGGAAAAGACGGTGGCGCTGCGTCCGCTCGGCGCCGACGCGCGGCAGGAGGTGCTTTCGCTCGATGCGGTGGCAGAGCGGCTGGCCGCGGAAGCGCTGCCGCCCGATCTGCGGGTCTGAATCGCCACAGCCGCCGCGAAATGCGACCTGCCCGGCGCGGGCCGTCTTCCATTTGTGGCCGCTCTTCATTAGGTGAGGGCTGACAGATACGCTTCAGGAGAAACCGCTATACGTCCCCCTCTCGTCCGGCGCCCGCAGGCGCCGCCCATGAACGGCCCCCGCTTCAACGAATATATCGTCTCGCCCAAGGTGCGCGTGATCGACGAGAATGGCGAGAATCTGGGCGTCATGCTCACCGCCGAGGCGATGGAGCAGGCGAACGATCTCGGCCTCGATCTCGTCGAAGTCTCCCCCAATGCGGATCCGCCGGTCGCCAAATTTCTCGACGTCGGCAAATATAAATACGAGGCCCAGAAAAAGGCCAACCTCGCCCGCAAGTCGCAAAAGACGCAGGAGATCAAGGAGATCAAAATGCGTCCCAACATCGACGACCATGATTACGACACCAAGATGAAGAAGGTGAACTCCTTCATCGACGAGGGCGACAAGGTGAAGGTCACGCTGCGCTTCCGCGGCCGCGAGCTCGCCCATGGCGAGCTCGGCATGCGCCTCCTCCAGCGCGTTCAGACCGACGTCGCCGCGACCGCCAAGGTCGAGCAGCATCCGCGCATGGAAGGCCGCCAGATGCTGATGGTGCTTGCGCCCAAATAGGCGCGGGCCGGCGCTGCCGCCGCCCTATGTCCGCTGAAAGGGCGCGCCGCACCTCCGCGACGCCGCATGAGCGCGTCCGCGCCTCTCGGTCGATTCGAAGAAAACCGGGGCTTTCCGTAACGGCAGGTGGACGGGTCGGTTGCAGGTTGCAACCATTCTGTTGCTTTATTGCCATAAGGCCCCCAAACCAACGGGAAACCGCGGCTTTTCCGCTGGCGAAAGGTTTCCGTCCACGTTAGCTTCCCGGCCAAACAACGATAAGTTCTGGGGAGGAATTCATGTCCAAGAAAACCTGGCTGCTGTCCGCGAGCTTTGTCGCGCTGGTCACGCCGAGCATGGCTTTCGCGCAGGATGACACCGCGCCCGCCACGACCGCCGGCAGCGCGGATTCCGCCGCCGCGCAGGACGCCGAAGTCAGCGACACCGATATCGTCGTCACCGCCCAGGGCCGCCGCCAGGTCCTGCAGGACGTGCCGCTCGCGGTCACCGCGGTCGGCGGCGAGGCGATGCAGAATTCGGGCGCGACCGACATCCGCCAGCTGAACCAGCTCGCCCCCTCGCTGCTCGTCTCCTCGACGGGCACCGAGGCCAACGGCTCGGCCCGTATCCGCGGCATCGGCACGGTCGGCGACAATCCCGGCCTCGAAAGCTCGGTCGCGGTGTTCGTCGACGGCGTCTACCGCTCGCGCAGCGGCGTCGGCCTCAA
>Ga0190275_10000162_pt1 | contig 72422 bp, 55 predicted proteins | sample Popmic550T_FD_133745 | JGI IMG/M metagenome (GOLD analysis project Ga0190275, IMG submission 133745) | Populus adjacent soil microbial communities from riparian zone of Yellowstone River, Montana, USA - 550 T | ecosystem: Environmental > Terrestrial > Soil > Riparian zone > Trees stand | place...
ATACTAAGAAGATGGCGTAGTACAGCCCAAGAGAGGGATAAAAGACGTCGAAAGCAACCAGCATGGAGACGAATAGGGCCATCGAAATTACCACTTGGTACAGCGGAATAGATTTGATCGGTTCAAAGTATGTTCGCCACAGTGGATCTTTCTGTGGATCTTTTGGTTTTGCTTCTTTCTTTGGTGAATCTCTCGGCTTTACTTCTTCCGGCTTTACTCCTTCCGGTTTTGGACCTTTTGGCTCTGGACCTTCCGGTTTTACTTCTTTCGATGGATCTTCCGGCTTTACCTCTTCCTTTGGTGGATCTTTTGGTTTTGATCCTTCCGGTTTTAGTTTTTTCGATGGCGTATTTTTCGTTCGTGCTTTTTCCGATGGTACTTTTGTCGGTTGTGGATCTTCTGGTTTTGCTTTTTCCGGCGGTGGATCTTGATGCAATTTTGGTCCCCGTTCTGCTTGTGGTGACGGATCTTGCACTGGTGATTTTTCCAGTCGTGGTTCTTCTTTTGTCTGCTGCGGCTCTACAACCTTTTTACTATATTCGAGCAAAACATTTTGTAAGTCATGATAGATCAATACATAGTTGTTTCTTAATCTATTTGCATCTTCCACCATCTTTTCCGTTTTCTCCAGATCAGCTCCCATCGAATCTATCACCTTTACTCCGTCGCTGATAGGTAATTCGCATACTTCTTCGTACTTCATTGCAGGAATGCGATCCATCCTCTCCATGCCCGATAGGACGTCGTCTTTCTGGATATTTTGAATATGCAAGTTGTCTTCAATTTTACTTATCTCTTCCATAAACATCTGTCTTCTAGCCTCTGTCATTCCTGTCATCTTTATCCACCACTTTCTATCTATTATCAGACTGTTAACGCGTTCTGCATTTTGTTTTAATATATGCATCGTCGTGTTATCTATCAAACTAACATTTCTTTTCCCAAACCATAATAGCCATTTCTTCAAATCTCTTCTCACTTTTTTCAAAGCTTTATCATCTAGGTTTTCTTTGTCCAATGCTTCAGTTTGTTCATTTACACGTCTTTTGAATATATCAGGTTTCAACCGAGCCCACTTACACCACTCTTCTACCTTAGACAACATTCTATCTCTTTGCTCTTTCAGGTATTCAAGATTGGCTTCTCCTTCAGCCTGTACCAGCTTCAATTTTACCGTGCTTTTTCCGTGTATACTCTCGTACATACTTTCTCCAAACTTTATACTCTCATCTAAAAGAGCCTCTATTTCGTCTAGATTTTCGGAAGGTACTTCTTCCGAGCGCTGTATTCTGCTTTTTATGCCCTCCAGGCAGTCAAATACATCCGCTCCCATAGAGAGCAGCCGATACGATTGGAAGATAGTTTCGCTTTCAAAATTATCTACATGGCTTGTTCTGTGTATCAGCCAGCCCGCCTCTTTATCACAGAGAATGTCCGAATACGCTTTATGATCCCGGTACTTCGCTGCTTCTAGAATAGCTGCTCGCTTTTTTTCATCTATATATGATAGCAGGTTTTTTTGCAGCGTCCATATAAGCTCCAATGCGTTATCTCTTATCGCGCTTTGTCCCACTGCGCTGGTATCTTTCATCTGCCATTTGAGTGTGTTAACTAGTTTTGTTAGTTCCTCGTTTTCGCTTATCTTCTTGTTGTCCACTAATGCTACTATCCGCTCCAACGCCTCTCTTATGCTACCTGCAAGCGGTGGATCTTCCTCTGTTTTTGCTACTCTATCCGGCTTTTTTCCAACCTTGCCTTTATATACCCTCAACTTCGTGTCATAATTATCTTTTGATATTTTATCAAGAGCCACCATCTCATCGCCAGTTATTCTTTCCAACAAATTGTCTTGTTCATCACTCCAATCCATAACCGTATTCCGTGTTTTTTCTATCTGTCCTGCACACGCCCGTCACACTGCCCATATTCTAGTACATCTCCACACCACATCCCAAAGCGTCCCGTACAAATGCAAAAAAAAGTACAGGCCATATTTTTGGAAGCTGCAGTCTACGGGCTGGCAGTTGCGTGGCAGAAGTGTAGTCGTTGAAACAGCGTTGCAGGCCCAGAACGCCTCAGAAGACGTAGACCTCGCATACGCCTGTCATCCGAGGCACAAGAACCACTTCATCTACACCACCCTCTCTTCTGCTCCACCTATTTACCTCTCTGCGTGTGCTAAAATTTTCATGACGACCCCTCGGATAACAACGCTGGACAGAGGAAACAACGGCAGCTACTCAAAATACATATCGAGAACAGAAAACACGCAGAACGAAAGACAAAAAGAGTACGTACGAGCAGTAAAAGAGGTAAAGCTCGACCACCTCTTCCGAAAGCCGTTCGTCTGCAGCCTAGAAGGACACGACGAGGGAACCACAAAGCTTTCGAAATCCGCAGCCGAGCCGAACGTCTTCTCTTCTGTCGGATACGACGGGTCTATCCACGTGTGGAACATCAACACCAGAGAAAAAATAGACACGATCGAATCAAAAGAGATAGACAGCCTCAACAAGCACACGGCGTCCTCCTCGTTTTTCGATGGCTCTCTTCTCCACAGCGCCGGCAACAGAATCATCATGAGAAACAGAAAGTACAGCGCCGCGATAAGAAACGGAGAAGAGCCAGAAGCGCCAAAAGAAACAGAGTTCACAAGCGCCTCTTCTGTTCTCGATCTCTCCGACGGCAGAGGCACGACCTTTTTCGCAGCCACTGTGGACGGAGTGGAGATGTTCGACACCGAGCGCATCAGATCAACGTCGGTGTTCAGATCGGACAGGCAGACAAGAAAAATCGTGTGGCACCCTTCGCTCAATTGGCTTGTCTACGGGCTAGAAGGAACAAAGATCACGGGGTACGACACAAGAACCGCAGGACAGACGATCACAATCAACGCAAACACCGACTTCAACTCGCTCTCTGTCGACCCTGCCAGAAAGAACGTGTTTATCACAGGGCTGAACAATGGAGAGCTTAGAACGTACGATACTGCGTACATACGCCGGGCTCAGGGCGCTTTTCAAACGCCTTGTGCGAAAATCCTCCGAGGACACGCCAGCCCGGTTCTTGACGCGCAGTACTCGCCAAACGGAAAGAACATCGTAACAGGATCCCTGGACAGAACCATCAGAGTGTTCAAAAACGACATCCACCACACGCAAGAGCACATCTACTACACAAAGCGAATGATGTGCGTTAATGCTGTTTTGTGCACAAACGATAACGGATACGTCCTAAGTGGAAGCACCGACAGCGCCTTGCGCGTGTGGAAGCTAGACCCGAACAGAAGCTCTAAGCTGGCGGTCAGGTCGGAGCAGGAGTCCAGAGCGGTCGGAAACCTGCTCAAAGAGAAATACCGCGACGTGTCGGAGCTAGCAGCGATAAAGAGGCACAAGATTATTCCAGGCGCTCTCCGTTTGAAAATGAAAGACAGATACGAGCACCAGCAAGCTATCGCCAGAAGAGAAGAGAACAGGAAGAACAACAGCTAGTGGGATGGGACGTTAAGGGGGTGGAAGCTGGCGTATGTTGTTAAGGTGATGGAGGCTGGTGTGTGTTGTTAGGAAGTGGCAGTTGCTGTATGCTGTCAAGTGGCAGCACAACCCGCCCCTTATCACCTACACCATCTAGGTACGTCTGTATTTCCACCCTACCACATGCCCTACCCCACACCCTATCACTCACCACACCACAACTTTTTTGCATCGTTTATTTTAATTTTTTATTTCTACCCTGGAATGAAATACGGAGTGTGCAGCTTCAGCGGTCAAACGATACATAAAGGAAAGGGAAGAATACTTGTGGTGAAAAACGGCTCTTCTTTCTTACTCGGAAACAGCAAGAACAGAAAGTACTTTACCAAGGGAATGAACCCGAAGCAGCTCAGCTGGACGCTTTCTTCAAGAATCGCTAGAGGAAAGGCGGTTGCGTTCAAGACAACAAAGGTCCAGACAAAAAAGACGGAAAAGTCTATTAGATCGTTCGTGGGGCTCTCTCTTGAGGAGCTGAAGAGCAAGATGTCGACGGATAACAAGGAAGACACGACGGCAGTTAGATTCAACAAGAAAGACAAGATCAGAAACGCAGCAAGAACGGGACAGTAGGAACAGTAGCGCAGTAGAAGAGACGATGACAAGAATAAACAGCTTAATGTTAAGTTTAGGCCGGATATGGGTTGGTGCGGGGAGTAGTACGTTATGTTGTGAGTGGTGGGGTATTTGGTGGGGTAAGGGTGTTTTTACGAAAATTATGGTCTAGTCTGTTTTAATTGGTATCTGAGTGCACAGTTCTGTCAATTTGCTCTGCGACCTGGTCCTATAACATTCTGCAATCCCGCTCTATGTCCCCTCTCTGCAACTCCGCTCTATGAATACTTCCGCAGCAAACGCTGCTGCTCTGCATCTCTACACATACTTTACACCTACTTTCACAACGATATGTATGTCCAATTTTCTTGTTGGTGAGGCAGAATGGTCGAGGGGTCTAAGACGCTGGATTCAGGTTCCAGTCCTAACAAGGGCGAGGGTTCGAATCCCTCTTCTGTCATTTTTTTCTTTTTTCGCATGAGCATCAGAGAAGACGTGGCTCGCTTCGCAGATAAAATATACTACAGCGACACATACGAGGACGAAAACGGAGACTTTTACAGACACGTCATCCTTCCGCAAGAGCTGCTAAAGTATCTTCCAAAGGAAAGGCTCCTCGAAGAGCACGAGTGCCGGTCTCTCGGCATCATCCAAAGCAAAGGATGGAGAAACTACATGATTCACAAGCCAGAGCCACACATAATACTGTTCAAGAAAAGCGCGCACTCCAAATAACACGGCTGGAGCGTTTGTGGAAGCAGCTCTTTCAGGCTCCTTTCCCGCTCTTGTCTTTTGCACACGCGTTTCTCTTTTCTAAGCGGCGCAAATTCTTGCCCATGCCTCTTTTTGTGCTCTCGGGGATGCCTTGCGAAGAGAAGGCGGCTCTGTTCGTGCGGCTAGTCAGCGAGCTCGAAAAGAGATACCCGGTGCAGGTTGTGCTTCAGAACGCGGTGGGAGAGAACACACGGGAAGAAACGTCAAGAATCAAGGCAGAAGTAGCGAACAGAACGAGAAAAGACGTGCTTGTGGCGGTCTGCGCGCCTCTGCACATCAAAAGCATAAGATACGAGATATTCTCAGCAGCGAAAAACGTGCAGATGGAGATGTGCCACGTATACTATAAAGGAGAAGACAGAAGAGCAAAAGAGCTGAAAAAGGAAGACTTCTCTGGAGAAACAGAAGTAACGGAGATATCCGTCGAAGGAAAAGCCGAAAGCAGCGAGGTCCTGAAGAGGATATTCGAGGTTCCCAAAAAAAGCGATACGTGGGACTTTCCAACGGCCTCTGTGAGCAGCGCAGACGTAACAGAGGCGCTTCTCGAGGAGGTGCAAGCAGCTCTTGAAAAACAGCAGAAGAAAAGAGTCTCGAGTACGAAGCTGTTTCCGCAGAAAGTCGACCAGGGGTACGTGGGCAGGATAAAAGAAGAGATCGCAAAGGTCATAGCAGAGGAGAAGGAAAAAAGGTACCTGCCGCTGAGAGTGGCAAGAGAGGCGGAGCTGAACTTTTTGGGATGCATCAGAACAAACCCGCCAGACCTGTCGCATGCAAGAGCGATCTTCAAAAAGTTTCTTGAAGACTCCATCAGAATGCAGAACGGCGGTTTAGATAAGATCTAGATAGGGGGATGTTAGCTATTTTTGGGTTGGATCGACTTGCCGCTGGGCAGAGTCTTGTGCAACACGCACCTGAGCAGTGCCTGTTTTGATACGTTGGCGTACTGCCTGTCCTAATGAGGTAAGTTGCAGGGTGCCTATGCGGTAAAGACGGAAGGCGAAGATGGCAAAGAAGAGTTTATTTCAAAGGGTGTTTTAGTATTTAATGGAACTAGTCATAGCAAGCGGTAGCACATGCCAACTGTCGACGCTAAGATTTCAATAAAGTTTCTGAGCAGCATTTATAGGATGTGTGTTATGGCTAAGTTGGTGTTACGGGTTATTTTATGCGGTAACCTTGTAATTGCGCTTAGTTAATGGGCATTTTTATTATCCGCCTATCACTTGCTCACCCACCTCTCGCCTAATTACCACCCCCTCTCGATCTCTTCTCCCATCTCTCTCAACCGTCCACCTCAAACTCTAACAAATATTTTGAAAAGCTATCCGTACTTTATTTCTTTTTTGTACGGGTGGCTTTTCTGCATACGCCACGCCTCGATAGAGCGCATCGGTAGAGCAGCACCCAATACAATGCCCATAATACAATCCCTCAACACCACCACTCAATACACCACACCACACCCCTCAACACCACCCCTCACCACGCTATCCTTCTGTGAAGGAGTATCCGTATAGCCCATTGAAGCGGTACTCTTTCGAATATGTGTCTTCCCTTAGGGCTAATATCAATTTCTTCTCTATTTCCTTTGCGCGTTTTCTTCTATCTGCTGTAGCGTCTAAGATAGCGCCGGATATCCACCCCTCATCTGCAAACTTGTTGACGAGTTTCCTGTGCGGCCTTTCTATCTCGGCTCCAGACCCTACTCTGCGCAGCCCTCTGTACGTGCAGAGGTCTACTTCTGTGCACCCCTCTAGGCGGATATCTGCGAACAGCCCGCAGAGAACGTCTGACCCCACTAGCTTGGCAGACCTCCTGTACGTCTCATTGACCAGCGCCTGCATTCCCGGCAGGAGATTTTCGAGCTCCTGTTTGTCTTCTTCTCTGTTTTCTCTTTTCAGCCTTTCAAAGCACGCGAGAAACCCTTTTCCAGAAGCTGTTCTAAAAACAAGCCACTCTTCTTCTGGCGCTATTTCTTTTATCGGCATGGAGCATAAAATAAGCGGAGAGAAGTACTCGCGCCAGATCAGGCTGTTTGGCGAAGAAACGCAAAAGAAAATAGAAGAAACACGCGTTGTCGTGCTCTCTTCGAAAGCGCCCCTTGTAAAAGCTTATATAGAAAGACTTATTGTGCAGATGGGCGGAACGCTTGGTGCCCTGGAGGAGTGCCGAATAGAGAGCGCGCAGAACAGAGAACAGGGCTTACAAAAAGAGTACTGGATATTTTCAGTCGATCAAGATGCAGAAGAGGTTCAAAAACTGGAAGAAAGCGAGCTAGAACGCGTCTTTTACATATCCACGCGCTCGCTATCCGTGTCAACAGAGCACAACGCGATTCAAAACGAAGAAAAACCAGAATCTCTCAGAAAGATCGAAGAAAGCTGCAGAAAAGAGTTCCTGAAAATAGTTGCAGGGGTTGCCGTCCAGGAGTACACAAAGAAGCTTTCTGGTCCAAACGGATTTAAAACCTGGCAGCTCGACACGCCTATGTTTTTGTAAGATAAGGGGGTGGCGGGGGTAGTGTAGGTGGTGATTTGGTGGTGGATATGGTGGTGGATGTGGTGGTGGTGATTTGTTGGTGGATATAAATCACCCCAATACTTATCTCACTACTCACTCACTCACTCATCCCACCCCACCTCACCACCCATATCACCTTCTCTTCCTCACTCTTCTCCTGATCATTATTTCTTCAGAGGTTGTTGAGCTGTTATCTGCAATGTTCTGGGAGACATCTTCTGTGATATCCTCTGTAATATTCTGCATCGTCGTTTCCTCGGCTGTTTCTGTGTAGATGTCCGTTACAGATGGCGTTAGCATCGAAAAAGAGTCTGTGTTGAGCGTGTCTTCTCCAAATATAGTCTCTCCGTACAGCTTGTTCATATACTTTCTCTTTTCTGCGTCTTTTTCGCTCTCTTCCTCTGAGTCCTGGTCTTCTTCCTTTTTCAGAGCGCCTTTTTCGGGTTTCTGTTCTGAGTTGATAACCTCCTGCACTTTCTTAAGGACGTGGTACCCCCTGGTTCTCTTGTTTCCGCACACCGGGGACGCCTGGATCCATGACAGATAGAACCTGCACACTCTTCGAAGATAGGTATACTGCTCGCTCTCAGTGGCATTTTCAGTGATATTTTCGCACTTCCTCCGAAATCCGCTCTCTGCGGCCTCAAGGAGAGGCAGACCAAACTTAGAACCAACGAAGTCTTTGACCGTAAACGGCTTTTCTCTTTCTTTTTTCTTATCTTTCTTTGCCTTGTCGCCCCCTTCCCCTTCCTTCTCCGTTTTCATCTTCTTATTCTCTTTTTCTTCCTGCATTTTTAATTTCTTCTGCAGATACGCGCTAAATATGCGTGTGGGTTGTAAATGGACTTGAAAAAGACGTTGAGAACCAGAGGCACAGGACGCCTTATCAGATATCAGATTTTAGCAAACCGTGGCCAGAAGTGTCGAATTCTCGCTGGTGTGGACAGCACTCGCGGCAAACCACAATCAGCGCCAAAGAGAGTCCGCAATCAGCGCCAAAGACAACTCCTCATTCTCTCAGCATCCCTTTAACTTGTTGGCTCTTTTACCGGCTCTGTGGACTCGTACCAGAGACTAGCCAGTATGCACTGGTCATAATTCATTAAAGCCGAGATGATACCCATGCACTTACAACACTGTTTACTTAAATACCCTAGGCTAATAAGCCCTTCTTGCTGCATATCCACTAGAACACTCCGTATCGAAAATATCAACATCCAGATATTCTAGTGCCATTTCATCACCACTGCGACATCACTACCAACATCATCACACAATCATCACCACCAACATCACCACTACCACCACACAATCGTCACCACATCACCACACCACTACCACCGTCACCACCACCATCACCACAAAACATCCTATCTTGATCACTCAAAAACTTCTCTATTTTAATCTAAAAATCTGCAGGGCTGTGCCAGAAGATAAGTTTGAAAGAAGCGAGAGCTCTTCTACTTCAGAATCTCCCTCCTCTTCCGATGAAAACGCCTCACAGCCTGCGACACAGAACACGACCCACCCGCCATGGTACATGCCCCTCTATTTATCGTACATAAAAAGAACAACGGGCAAGAATGGAGAGGCTCTCAGGTATTTCTCGGTTGCAATTTTCGCTTGTTTGTCTCTTTTCGCTATTCGCTTGGCTATTCTCGGAGTGTCCCGAATTCTCGTGTACCAGGACACCGACCAGATGTCGGACAAGCCCATCTTCGTCACCCTTTCGTTTCTGGACACCTTGCTGCTCAGCGGGTCGTTCTTGTACATACTTTTTATGAACACCACGCTGCTGGCGTCCGCCTGGGCCACGCGCGTGCTTAAGTACGCGTATATTTTTGCGTACATCCTCTTCTTCTGTCTTTTTCTCGTGCTATCCTACCACTACGTCCCCTCGTTCAACACAGGCGAGTTTATATTCGGGTTTTTGGGCTTCGCCATCTCGTTCTTTATTTCCAAGGCGGTCTTCCGGTTCATCAGGACGCAGGTGTTCATTCCGTTTCTCTTCTCTATTTTCCTGATGTTCCTTGCGTCATCTGTGTCGGTGCTGGCCGCTCTGATGAAGGAGAGCCAGAGCATCTCGGACGTGCTGGCGAGATGGCTGAAGGATAGCGCGCAGGGCTTGCTAAGCGGAGCAAGGTCGCGGCACTCAGGAGTTGGCACGGACGTAGAAAAGAGCCACATCATGTTTCTGTACAAGCAGACGTCTTTTGTTGCGTTTCTCGACTGGGCGCATCTCAGCGCAAAGTCTCTGAGAAAAAGCAGAGAGAACGTGTTTCTATCGGGGCGAGAAGGCATCCTGAAGACCTTTGTTACAATGCAGTTTATTCTCACTATTTTTGTTCTTCTCACGTTCTCTCCTTCTGTAAACTACTACAACAACATAATCCACGACGGGTTTGGGTACAAAAGCACTTTTAACATTATTTCCGACGCAGTAAATCTTTTCGTTTCCCTGTGACGCCGGGGGTGTAAAGACCAGCGCGCTCTGATCTGTGTGCTATTGTGGGAATATTCTGCATCTCACGTCTTCGGCTTTGGTGTGCCCTGGTTTTTGAAATTACCTTATTAGGTAGATAGTGTAGATCGTGGTGTATAAGTGAATAAGTGGTAGACCGTGGAGTACTTAAGTGAATAATTTGTAGACCGTGGAGTGCTTAAGCGAATAATTTGTACACTACGGAGTACTATCGAGCAACATTTAGCAATAAATCGAAACCGTCGGACTCAGCCTTTTTCCGCCCACTCTTATTCGCTAAAATTACAAAGCCGTCTGTACTTTTCAGAAAAAAGATACCGCTTGCTTTCGATTTTCTACAGCAGTTGGGTCTTAGCGCGGTTACAGAAGAGACGCAGCAGTAGGCAGCGGAGTTACGGAGAAGACACCCCACCACATAATAAAGACAACGGGGAGATCCACAAGTCGAGCAATATAGCTCGAGATCTTGCAAATGAGACGAAAGCCTTTAGCCGCCCTGCATTATTGCTCAAAGTGCACTAGACCTCACTTCAGCGTTCTAACATGCTTCGTTTTTCCGTAGAGAGTCAAATTATCGCAATTAAGGCATGGAAGGTTCTGGGCTTTTAAAGGTATATAAACGGAAGCGTTTTACCTATTATGAAATTAATCCAAGCCTTAGTAGCAACTTGTTCTGCGCTTATCTTCAGTGCAACATACATATCCTGTGAAGTAGAAGCGGAAAAGGCCATAGAGAAGGTCTTTGAGGAGGCAAAAGAAGGCCTCATTGAAGGTTTCTCAACGTGCAGCTCGTGCCCTGGATACCAGCCGCAGTACCAACCACAATACCAGCCGCAGTACCAGCCAGAGTACCTCCCGCTGTACAACAAATGCAACCCGAACCCGTGCGACAAGCCGCGCAACGAAGTATGCTACACCGTGTGCAAGACTGTCTGCGAGCCCGTTAGAGAGAAGCCGTGCAGAAAACCGTGCGACCCGTCCGAACCAGGCACATACCCGGTGAACACCCAGATCAGATACTTTTTTGAAACGCTTTCGCAGCTCATCCGAAGCGCATCAACGCCCCAGGACATAGGCAGAATCGCATACACCCTGAACAGATACATTTTAATCGCAGAAAACATCAAATGCTACAGAGACTACAGAGGCTACGGAGGAAACTTCGGCCTGCTTGCCGGAAACAACTACAACCAGGTCGACAAAGACTACCTGTGGAACCTTTTCCACTGCTTCAAAAGACTTCTGTGCTCGCTTAGCCAGAAGGAAAAGGAGTGCTTCTTCTTGAGAATCCAGTGCCTACCTCCGGTGTAATTAGAAAATAAATGGTAAATTTTGCAAATTCTATGTTCAATGCAGAGCAGCACTTCCTCTCCAAGGTCCCAAAGAGCAAAAAAGGCCCGCTCTCAGCAAAAGACATGAAAATATGGCTTGGAAACACCGCCTACTCCGCTCCCAGTAGGGCAGTCCAGGAGTCTGAGAGCAAAATGCGCTACAGCAACATAACACACAGAGCATCGGAAGAGCTGCACGCGCTTTTCACCAAGCACGTTAGAAACACCGTCAAAGAGGACGGCGCGCTCTCCTTCATGGCAGTGCTTAGCACAATGGAGCTTATTGGAGCGCAAATATCGCCTATTTCGCACAGAGAAGAGAGCAGCAAAGTAGAGGAGCAGCGGAGGGAGAGAGGCGTGCTGATAAACGAGACAAAAAACACCCTTGCAATTTTCATAAGAGACAGCGTGAAGATATTTCCGAAAGCGATGTACAACTTCATCTTGCACATTGAAGGCAGCCGGTACTTCGTGATAGGCCCCGCGCTGAGGTCTGAAAGAAGGTTTGGCAAATAGTAGGTGCGGTAATAGAGTGAAAGAGAGTTTGACAGTGTAGTAGGAACGCAGCATAGTCGGAAGCTTCCGTTTATTTTAATGGTAGTGGTAGTGTGAGCTGCCAGTGTAGAGTAAAATGGGTACCTCAGATGGAACGTCTTCGTGTTGTTGTGGTGTTATGGTATTATAGGTATGGTATTATAGGTATGTTATTGAAATTGTTACAAATAAAGCACCTACTCATACAACTACACTACTTACCCATACAACCACACCACCTGCTCATCTTTTACTTGCGATAAGAAGTACGCTGCTGTTCAATAAAAATGTAGACCGTAACCATCCAACCCATAATCACCCCACCCCATATCACTCCGCATCACCAACTCATAACCACCCCACCCGATAACACTAATTACCCTCAAAACTCGTCTCTCCGTTAACAAGTTTTCGAAGAGCCCCTGCAACCTCCGCAATCTTCACTCTCATCTGCTTTGTCGTATCTCTTTCTCTAACTGTCACGCACTGGTCCTCAAGAGTATCAAAATCAACCGTTACACAGAAAGGCACTCCGATCTCGTCAGATCTCGAGTACCGCCTTCCGATAGACGCTTTGCTCGCATCCACCTGGCAGCTCAGGCCCTCCCGAATGACCGCCTCCTTAACCGCCCGCACCACCTCCGAGAACCTCTCGTCTTCCTGCAGCGGCAGCACCGTGCACTTCACCGGCGCCATCTCCGGAACAAAGCTGAAAACCGCTCTCTGCTCATCCTCTTCTCTGTTCCAGAACGAGTGCCACAGCAGCGCGTACAGAATCCTTCCCAGCCCAAATGACGGTTCGACCACGTTCGGAATGTACTCCTCTGTGTACTCAACGATTTTCTTCCTTTCTACGGGGATTCTTGCGACTTCTCCATCCTCTTGCACCTCTATTTCGTTATTAGGAGCCTTTTCCTCGATCTCTTCAACGGTCATTTTCTCGAGCTTCTCGATGATTTTCTGGGCTTTTGATCTGAACTTCTCTCCTATCTGCTTTTTGTTCACCACAGGAACGGCAACTTCGCGTTCCACGGGCTGCGCGAGGGGCCTTCTCACCACGAGCTTGTTTCCCGTTCTGTTTGTGTGCACTGAAAGATCGTAGCACGCCCTGTCCGCAATCCCGACGCATTCCACCCACCCGAACGCCGTGTTGATCTCGGCGTCCCAGCAGTCCGTCGCATAGTGCGCCATTTCCGACTTCAGGTGCTGTCTGATCCTTATGTGCTCTTCTGGTATTCCGATTTTCTTAAGGAAGAGATAGACCCGTGCTATGAAGTATCCGAGCGTTTCGTTATCTACAACTTTTTCCTCCACAGCTCTTCCAATCGTCATTTTCTTCAGGGTCTGCGGCGCGTCGTTATCTGCGTCTTTTGCTCTGAACAGAAGCGGTATTTCCAAGTCGCTGTGAATTCTGAACTTCGGGTGGTCTTTTTCGAGGGGGTGCACGTAGTGCTCGATCTCTGCCATCGTGAACTCTCGCACTCTGAAAAGCCCTGTCCTTGGACTTATCTCATTTCTGAACGCTTTTCCGATCATTGCGCTTGCAAACGGCATCCTCTCTCCGTTCACCTCCAAAAGCCTCTTGAAGTTCAGAAACTGCCCCTGCGCTGTCTCAGGCCTTAAAAAACTCTGCGCTTTTCCGCCCGGGCCTACCACCGTGCCGAACATAAGGTTGAAGTGCACAAGTTTTTCGAGCTTATTTCCGCTCTTACTTGTGATTCCGTACGTGTCTACCATTTTCTGAAGCTCTTCAAGAGAAAACGAGTCGATCATCGATGCTTCGTCTTCCATCTTCTGTTTTTCTTCAGGCGCTCTTTTTTCCGCCTCTTCTAGCAGCCACTCCTTCACGAGATGGTCTGCTCTGTATATTTCTCCTGTTTTTGCGTCGGAGCACATCAGGTCTGTGAACTTGTCGACGTGTCCGCTCGACTTAAGCACTTCAAACGGAGTGATAATTGCAGCGTCTACTTCGTGCATTCCCTCTTCCAGCACGAAATGCCTTCTCCAAATAGATATGAAGTTGTTTTGAAGACCGCACATGTACGGGCCGTAGTCAAAGAAGCCCGAAACACCTCCGTAAGCCTCGAAGCTCTGGGCATAGAAGAATCTTCTTTTTGCCACCTGCTCCATCCTCTCTTTTTTCTTGCTTTCTACGTTACTCATAAAAATTTTGTAGACTGCAGAGTATTTTATTGTGTAGGCTGGGGGTATTTTACTGTGTAGAATGATAGGATGTTTTAGTGTGTAGAATGAGGGGTGCTATGATGAATAATTTTCAATAAACATTAGTACCCCTCATGCTTTATCAACCCTTTATTCTCTCTAACTGTCCCTGCACTCCCAATAAGTCACGCTTTATCAACCCTCTAATCCCTCTAAGTCTCCCCGCACCTACACTGCACATATCGCGCCACCTCACCTACCCAACGTCCTGTAAACCTCCTTTTACTTCACATTCGCCCCTGGCCCTCTTTCAGGGCGCGCTTTTTCAGGATGAACTGTTTATGCGTCGATATTTTGTTAAGAAGCCGGGGTGTGGCGAACGGCACAAGCTTCTTTTCTCTGATTTCTGACGGTACGTGGCTCTGGATGTGTTCGAACAGCTCCACGTCCGTTGAAGAGACAAAAGACAAAGCGTAGCCGTCCGCTAACAGGCGTCCAGTCCTTCCCACCCTGTGGATATAGTCAACGTAGCTGTTCGGTAGATCGTAGTTTATAACGCATTTGACGTCTTTTATGTCGATTCCTCTCGATGCTACATCGGTTGTTAAAAGAACCTGAACCATCCCAGATCTAAAGTTGTAGAACGCCCTCAGTCTCTCGGAGCTATCCATTCCCCTGCACAGAGCAGCTGCGTTAATTCCCATTTCCTGGAACACTTCGGCAAGTACTGCGCACTCGTTTGTTCTGTTCATAAACACGATCACTTTCTTGTCGCTGTGCTCCTCTGTTAATAGCGCTGCTAAATGAGCGTCTTTCGCCTGCTTGTGCACCCTGCAGTGCTCCTGTACTATTTGTTTTGGTATTATCTCCTTTCTTACGTCGTATATTTTGAAATTTCTCTTTTCCACCAACTCCCACACCTCCGGACACTTTATCTGCGCGTCTGCTCCACCCGCCTCTCGATCTCGTTTAGAACTAAAATGGGTTGCGCTGTCGCTGTAGGTATCCCCAGCACCACCGCTATCTCTGCCATTTAGCGCACCATTTTCCTTCATGCTACCAACAATGCCACCACTGCCCTTTTCATCTGCCCCATCTGCCACATCACCGCCATCCTCAGCACCCACTGCCACTCTTGGTGCGATGTCTGTTGCGGAAAACAGCGAAAGATCGTACTTGGCGTGCGCAGAAAGTTTCTGGAGGATCTTCATCACCGCCTCTGCTTGTTTTCCGTTGAGGAGCAGGTCTGCTTCGTCGAGAACGACTTTCTTCGTATTCCTGAAGCATTTTTCTATCTCATCTGTTCCCATAAGCGCCGAAAGCCGCCCGGGCGTTGCTATCACGATGTGCGGCTTCGCTCTCAGAACCGGAACCTGCCTGCGAATTTCCACTCCCCCGTGCACCATCTCGCTTTTGATTCCAAAATAGTGTCCGATGATGTCCGCTTGCTCCTTTGTCTGTATGCAGAGCTCTCTTGTCGGCGTTAGGATCACAGTGTGTATGCCAAACGGGTCTTCCACGAGGTCCTCTATCGACGGTATTATGAAACACGCTGTTTTACCGGTTCCGGTCTCTGCCATCCCGATCACGTCTTTCTTTCTTACACAGGGCAGCATCTTTTTCTGTATCTCTGTCTTCTCTTTATATCCCAACCTCCTCAGAACGTCGTTAATCTCTTCGTTCGCCGAGAAGCTCATAAATTTTTTACAACATCAGAATACGCAACATAAAAAGTGTCGCCTGTGGTGTTTATGGGGAGTGCTGGTAGGTGTAGTAGGTGGGTGGATGTTGGTAGGGATGTGCTGGGCATTGTTATTATTGTTATTAGGACCAATTCACCAACCCCACCATCCATCTGCACCACAATCCAACAACCCCACCCACCCTACAATTCACGCACCCCACAATCCATCCACCCCATCAGAGATTATCCAAGTCAAGAATGCTTCTTACGTCCATGCAGTACCTCAGCGCATCCAGAATTACAATCGTCGACATGAGGCCGCAGTCCTGTCCGTCTCCCTGGTAAGTGGTCACGGGAAGCTTGTTCGGGTAGTTCATGTTCTCGCACTCAAGAATCACAGTTGTTCTTTCGTCTTTTCCGATCTTCTTAACGTCTTTTGTGTACTTGTCTTTTATAATGTTGCAGTCCCTCTTGTAGAGCTTCTTTGAAAATATCGCCTTCCCATTCTCGATCCCTTCTATTATAAGATCTGCGGAAACCTGCTCTCTTCTCGTGTATATGTACAGCTTGTACCACTGGGAGCACGTCTTGATAAGGTCCCACAGCATCGGCCGCACGATCACATACTCTTTGTGTATTTTCCCGCACAAGTGGTAGACTATCTCGAAGTCGTGTCTTCTTGGGGGCTTTTTGAAGCTCGAATAGACGATCACCCCGTCCAGCTCAACGGCAAGATGCTTTGGCTTAGCAAGGTTCCTGTCATAGTTTGTGAAAAAACACCATATTGGAAGAGACTTGATGTATCTCCTCACGTGTTTCAGTCTTAGAAGTATGCTCCACTCCAGCTTCTTTGTCGCGTACATCTCTGCGCGCTCCATTATCTCTCTGCTCTCTTTCTTCGGCTTCTTCTTTCCGTCATTCATTAGTACTAATCGATTTTTTAGTTTTTGTAAATGAAGTTTTATGCAGTTCTTGCTCTGTGCCTTGGGGCTGCGCGCGCAACTCTTCTTTTGAACATTCCGTCGCTTAAAACCCCGATGGTGTTCAAAAGAAACGTTGGAGACAACCAAATATGCAAGGGAAGGTTCTGTCTTGAGACGCCCTCAGACGGACAAATCAACATAAGCATCTTTACCGAAGACTTCAAGCGGGTATTTCACAAGGAGGGCTTAAAAAGCAAAGAGAACGTGGATTTCTCGTTCAATACAATGAGAAGACAGGCGTGCACCGTCAGAATAGAGGAAAAAGAGCAGATCAAAACGCCGATAAAGGTTCTCTACGAGTTTACATCGCAGTACAACACCTTTAACGAGGACGTGGCGAAGTCGGAGATTATAGACCCGGCTATGGTGGAAATGTCGAGGTTCGAAAAGCTCCTGTACGAGCTATCACAGCAGACGTCTTTCAGGCAGAAAGAGACAGCAGCGTTTTCAGATAGCATCAAAGAGATAGTGGTAACCATCTTAGTAATCAACTTCGTTATGTTTATAGCATTTACAGGAATACTCACATATCAGATGTTCTCGTTCAAGGTTTTCCTAAAGAAGAAAAAGCTGATATAAAGAGACGAGAAATATACAATAAATGGTCTCTTTTATGCAGGTGGGGAGTGGATAGGTAGGTAGGATGTGCTGGAGTATTCGGGTTGTCTGAGATGTGTTGGGTTATCTGGGATATTATGGTTATTCGGAATATCTAATATGTATCCGCTATCCACACCATCTACCCACCCCATGCACCCCACCTATCCACACCATCCATCCCCACCACCTACCACCCTATTGGTAGCTCCAATTGATGCTTATCAAACCTCCTACCAACACTATCAGCATATATTTCTATTGTTTGTTTGGGAATGGATTTTGGAGCAATCTGGGACGTGTCAAATGGATAGTATCTGAAATTCAAACAGGAGACGGTTAGCTCGTTTCTAACAAGACAGCATCTGCCGCTCGCGTCCTATTCGATACTGAAAATACAGCTTGTTAGGGGCATCTACTGCTCACACGAAGTTCTTCTCTTGGGCTCGCAGCTTTCCGCTGCACCAGAAGAAGAGTTCGCATATCTTCTTGTATCTGCTGAGAAAGAGGTGACCATCTGCATTAACCCGTACGGGAGGCACGTCCTTGGCACTTCTGCTTCTTTTCTCTCGTTTTTTGTTCCCCTCTCTCTGAGCGTTGCGAAGCTATCGGCGATGGTGCAAAAACTCTTTCCAGGTACGTCTAAAATCGCTTTTTTTTCTCTTTTTGGCGCTTTTCAGTCCGATTTTGGGCCGACCGTTAAAAAATTTTCTCTTATCTCCGAGGTCAAAGACCTTCCGCCCACCCTCCACCTGCAGGCCGAAAACCCGTTCGAGCTTGCGAAAAGCAACCCGCCCTCGTTTGCTTCCGCTTTCCTGCATCTGAAGTACTTCAACAGCTCCCTGATGTTCTCCCCAAAGTACAACGTCGAAATATTCGGACACTTTATCCGAGCCCAGAAAAAATCGCAAACAGACGTAGAATACGTTGTGGAAATAACCGAAGAAGCGAAAACCTACACGCAGAAGGTAGGAGACAGGGTTTTCTGCGTTATCGAGCAGCACAGCGCCAAATGGACGCTTTACAGCAAAACTACTTCGAAGATCAAAGAGCTTCTCAACGCGATAGAGTCTGCGCCTAGACACAAGCCGCGACTTATCGAAATAGCACCTAAAAAACAGCCGAGAAAAACATCTTTCTCGAACGCTATCCTCGAAGAGTCTGTCTCGTCCGCGTCTATCAACAGGCTGTGTTCTCTTTTTCCATCTGACATTCCAAATCTGGAAAGTCTAACCGACAGCACAGACCCGCACGCTCTATTTAAGAAGGTCGAGATGCACCTTCAAAGAAGCATTTGGGACAGCGTAACCACCGAACTTCTTCTCTGTCTTCTTCACGAACAAAAAGGAGTCCCGGTGAAACATCTTTCCAAAGACGTCAAAGAGTTCTCTGCGCATCTAAAAAGAGTCCTAGAAAAGCTCAAAGATACGTTAGATGTGTAGAAAGTGGGGATGTGTAAGGTAGGATGGAGTGGATTAATGCGAGTGGTAAGAATGGAGTGGTGGGATGAGTAATCTGGATTGGTGAGATTAGCATGTGAGCAGGACAATCTGGACATATAAGCAAATACACATACATTACCAACCGACCCATCCCATCTTACCCATCCTGGCACACCACCAATTGGTGCACTAGCCCTTTATTTTAACAGTAGAATAAATTTTTAGATTGGTACGGAGCTCCTTTAGTTCGGTACTTTTGCATCTTACCAGCACCTCACCAACACATTAACACTATCTTACCAACACCATTACCATACCCCTACCAACACCTCACCACTATCCTACCAACACATTACCAATATCTTACCCAGACCTACCAACACCACCATCTTAACAACACCTCACCAATATCTCCTCTCTGTTTTATTCTTACTCGGTCTCTCCCTTGTAGCATTTCTGAACGGCGTACAGAGTCTCTCTCATAGGCGCAGACGTCGTTGATTTCTTTCCTGAGACGTACGCGATATCAGAAATTTCTCTGCTCACCCCCTGCTCTTCCAGCACCGGAACTACGCTTGTTAAGAAAAAGTTCCTGAAGTACGTGTCTGCGTTTCTTATCAGATACTGAACAAGGTACATCACTTCGTGTTCTTCGAGTGTTTTTCTCGAACTAACGACTTTCTTCATTATAGCTACGTCGTACTGCGCGTTCGGCCCTTTTCTTATGTATTTTTCAAACGGCGTAGCGTGTTTCTCCACAATTTTCCCGACTATCTCTTCTACCAGTACCACGAACTTCTCTTTTCTTCTGATGTCTATTTTCAGCCATATTTCCTTAAGATGCTCTAGCATGCAATCTAGCATCTCCTGGCTATCCTCTCTATCTCCCATCTTTCCAACTACGCACCTCACCCAGTCTTCCTGCGCCTGCGTCTTTGGAAGCTTCCAGTAGAAGAGAACCAGACAGGCAACGAGCCTCTTTTTCTCCTCCTTCGACTCCAACGAGACTTTTTCTAGTCCCTCGAACGTTTCTGCTTCGAATTTCAGCCCGTCGCTTGTCTCTATCTTTCTGCACGCCTCTTCAACTTTCATAAAAAATTCAGAGCCACCAGCTATAACAGGTGGGGTGGTAGGATAGGTAGGATGGGTAGAGTAGACAGGTGGGGTAGAGTAAGGATGGGTAGGTAGGTGGGATGGCTGGGTAGGTGGGATGGTAGGTAGTTGGGATAGATAGGCAGATAGGATGGATAGGCAGCTAGGCTGGTAGGATAGGTAGGTAGGGTAGACAGGTAGGGTAGAGTAAGGATAGATAGACAGATGATGGGATAGATAGCCAGGATGACCAAGTGAATAGGCGTACCCAGTGGATGTGGCTTCTCTGCCATTTCAGCACCGACCAAACACTCGCCGCCCCTTCCTACCCGCTTATATCTCGACGGCTTCTGCTTCTTCTTCTGGAAGCTCTTCGATCAGCGCTCCTTCTTCATCTGCAATTCTGTGTATTTGTCCGTATAGATCGTCTGTTGCTTCTACCACGCTGTTTTTCACCGCGCAGTGCGACCCCTCTCCAAGCACAACTCCGCTCAGATCTATCGCTTTGCTGATTTTCATCTTCAGAACTTTCCTTTTATAGCCGTGTTTAACGGCTTTTTTTGCTATCTCGCTCACCTGGACCTTCTCAGGCCTTCCGCTCATCGCGTACGCTATCTTCTTCAGGAGCTCCTCAACATTATTAGCGCTCATTCTTCTTCCATCCACTGTTCTAACTCTGCTCATCACCCCTTCAACTATCTTCCTTCTTGATACTTCGAACTCGTACTCGCGTGTTGCCTTATCTTTTTTTTCAGACCCCTGCTCTAAAATTATCCTCAGCGCCTCTTCTCTTCCCCCTCCGAACTCTTTCTGGATCTCTTCTGTTCTGGCCTGCTTCCCCTTACTTGCGTCTGCGAATATGCTCCTGCTTTGGAGAACCTCGTCCAGCCCCATTTTCGTGTCTCTTTTGTACTCGTACAGCTTGTTCGGCACTGCGACAATTTCGAAGTTGCCGTACTTCCCCTTATACTGCACCACCGTAGCATCCTCTATTTTCTTCCTGTTCTCCGGCGTAAAAATCATAAACGAAAAGATCTTCGGAGTATATACCCCTAAAAACACCGCGTTCTCCGCACCCTGCCACACTCCACGACTATCTCTATCCCAATTATCCTTGCGTCTCTTTATTGCTTCTTGAACGGCGCAAGCTCTGGAAGATCGAAGTCAACTGCCGCTGCTATCGAGAAAATCTCCCTGAGCTGCGAAGACACTTCCTGCTCTGCTGTCGACTCCGTTGCAACTCCTGCACCTAGCGCCAGCGACGCGATCTTCACCATCTCCTCTCGCAGCATCTTCTCTGCCGACCCCGCATCTAGGCTCAGATACTCAACGTCAAAGAAGTTTCCGTCGGAGTACGCGTACAGCGGCTTCATCTTGTACACGAACGGAGTGATCCCAAGAAGGGAAAGCAGCGCTGCCTCAGAGTGCCCCACTCGTTTTCCGTTGACAAGAGCCTGGCACCGTGATAAAATCTCGATCTTACCCTTCGTGATTTTCGTCACAATTCCCAGAGCCTGAAAAAACGACGTCTTTCCTGGGTCCAGCCCCGTGAACACCGGCTCGATCCACAGATCGCCCTGCGAAAGATCTCCCGGCTTTGCCACAGAGTGCACTTTTCTGTTTTCAAATATGTCCAGAATCTCGCTGAACGATCCGTTCGTGAATATTACTCCAACGTTGTTCTTAATCACCTTGTCAACTCCTCGCAGCTCCGGCCTCTCCTCTGCGAACTGCTTCAGCGACAGCTTTATTGTCGTGTTCTTTCCCATCAAGAACACTCCCTTTCCCAGAAGGTCGTGTCTTATCAGCTGGATCTGTCTCGATGCTATGTTTGTCATGTCAACAACTAGAAACTTCGAGTATCCCTTGAAGTACTCCTTTGTTCTGTCAAAGACTAGGTTCTTTCTTGCTTTTTTTGGTGTTATTCTTTCAGACATTTTCAGCATTGATGTTGTGAAATGTGTAGGGGGTTAAAAAAAACTAAAATATAAAATTGTGCAAGCTGGTGGGTAGGGTGGGTGTGATGGGTAGGTGGGTAGGATGGGTAGAGTTAGGAGGTAGGTGTGATAGGTAGGATGAGCAGGATATGTAGAGCAGGTAGGTGGATAAATAGAGTAGGTAGGTAGAGTGAGTAGGCAGGTGTAATGAATAGATAGGTGTGATAGGCAGAACAGTTTTTAAGACTCTTTTATTTATCCATTAATATCTTCCGCTTAGTTAGAGCAGTCAGTATTGATAGGGTGGGTGGATAGATTGAATGGATAGATTGCATGGATAATATGAATAGATGGATCGGATAGATCGGATCGATACATTGGCTCTGTTTCCGCCGAATATTTGCACTAACCCATAACCCATAATAATATCGATCTAAAAGATATACCGAAAAAGCACGCTGAATATAGCATCTCTACCAGCCCATTCCGCGCTCCGAACACTCCATCTAGACTCGCCGCATAGACCAAGTCTACCGCGCCACATCCGCAGACCCTACCACTTCATCCCACACCCCTCTACCTACCTATAAAAATATTTGCCAATGTATACAAATAGAATGAACCCATCGCTCGTCAACATAAACTCCGAGAGGTTCGGGTACCTCTGGGATATTTTTCAAAAAGAAGCGAACAAGCTCGCCAGCGGCATTCCCTGCAGCGCTGTTTCGATATATTACACGATATACCAAATAGTATCTTCCGGAGACATCTCGTACTCTGTTAGGCTGCACTGGTGCATAGGAAAGTTCTTCCTGTCTCTTGCTCTGAAGCTCAGAGAACGCATTGAAGAGCCTGATTGGGTGCAGAAGTACGCGGACGCCTTCTGCGTATTTGAAAAAACCGTTGAGCTGGTAGATGCGCTCTCGATCCATCTCAACGAGTCGATAGAAGAGAACAAAGAGTGCAGGAAAATAAGAGAGCTCGGGTACATCATATGGGAAAGGTGCATTTTGCGATATAGATACGAAAAAGGGCACCCTCTTCTCCACGACTCTCTCAAAGCGTTCCAGGAAAACGCGGAAGTCTGTTTGAGGTCTCTGAAGAAGATCGAAATTAGCGCGAACGACCCGCTAGAGTACTACAGAAACAACTACGAAACGGGCCTTATTGGCAAAGCAGTGGCAGAGTTCAAGGGAAAAACAGGGGTGTACACAGGGAAAAACCTCTCGGAGCACCTCCGAAGAAGCTCTGAAACCATCCGGGAAATAATCTCTGAGTACTCAAGCCTTTTTCTTCCGGTGTCGTTTCCTATTTTGGAAAGTTCGTTGGAAAAATCAATATTTTCAGGGAATTTTTCAGACTTCAGATCCGACGTGCGCACGATCTTCAAAAGAGAGAGCGCAGAAGAGATCAAGGCCCTCTGCGCTTCGACCTCTTCGCTCAAAATGCATGTGTTTCCCGTATTCCTCGAAGAGATAGAGCTTTTCTCGTCTTCCGCCTGGCCGCACTCAGCCGAGCTGCAAAACATATCCGAGGCGTACAAAAGACTCTCCTCTCTTCTAGCGCCAACGGGGTGCGCGGACACTCTTCAGGTGCTCACAAACACCCTTTCGAAGAAAATCGACCGCCCAGGAGTTGGCGAAAAACTTTCATCCTATCTGGAGCTGATTATCAAGCAGAAAACACCCGAAGAGCTTCCTGTATTCAGAGAAATGCTCCAGAGCGTCGGCAAAAAAGAGGAAAAACACAGCTTCTACACCCTCTACATCGAAAAACTCTCCAGCAGACTGTTACATCTGCGTTTTGATCCAAAAATGGAAAAAGCAGTTGTTATCTCGCTCAGTCTCCCCTGGACGGTCCAGAAGAAAGTGCTAAAAATATTCGAGGACATGTCAAAGAGCTCGAAGGAAAACAAGGCTTTTTGCGCCGCGTACGGATCGCCAAACTTCAAATACAACCTCGCCCAGGGGCCTGTCAGCTTCTACGCGGTGGTCACCACCGCCTGCGCCTGGCCAATACCAGAAGATAGCGCCCATCCCGTCCCGATTCCCGAAAGCCTGCGCGAAATAGTATCAGCGTTCGAAAAACAGTACCTCAGCAAATACAACAGAAGAAAGCTCGCCTGGGTGGACGCGCTCTCTCTGGTCTCCGTTGAAATCGAAACGGACCGAATCTACACCGTTGAAATGTCTATCTACCACTACGCGGTGTTCGAGAAGATAGTAGCAGGCGCGATCAAAGTGGAAAAAATCGCCTCTGATCTGGAAACTACCACCTCGCTGTGCACCACAGCAGTTGAAAGCCTCACGCGCCGGCGTCTGGTGTGCGAAACTCCAGAAGGGTACGTCTTTAACAGAAGCTACACTGCAGACGCTCTATTTACAGCACTTAGGATGGAAGACGCCCCCGAGAAGAGAAAAGGAAACAGAAAGCCGTACTACCAGGCGTGGATATCGAAAAAACTCAAGTCTATCGGATCTGCAGCCTTAGAGATCCTCGAAAAAGACTCAAGAGAAGAGCACACGAACGCATTCGAGTGGAAAGCAGAAGAGTACATCGCAGCGTTGAAAAACCTCCAGGAAAGAGGATTAGTAGAGGTCACAGGAAACACCGCCAAATACATCCCATAAACTGGGTAGGTGGGTGGGTAGAGGTGGGTAGGTGGTAGGTGGATAGGTGTGGATAGGTAGAGGTGGGTATGGGTATGATATGGATAGGTAGAGGTGGGTATGGATAGGTGTGGTATGGTTCACTCTTCTATAGTTCCCTCCGCTATAGTCCTATCTACTACCGTTCACTACGCTATAGTCCTCTCTTCTACCGTTCCCTCTACTACCTTTCCCTCTACTACCTTTCCCTCTGCCATGGATGGGTGTATATTTAGCGTGTAAGTTGTAATATGTTGGCTGGGGTATTTAAGCGACTAATTCTCAATAAATGCTGCTACTGGCTATTGAAAATTTGTATCCCTAAGACACCTGCACCTGCAGCGCTACTAACCCATAAGACTTCCTTCCAATATCTGAGAAGGCCTAACCGCGACTTCAGCAACCATCTATTTCACCATTAGTCTACACGACTATTTATTGTGTGAGCGCGAACGGATCACGAGCCAATCCAACACTCTTCCAAACCATCTACAAATCCCTACCCAAACGACATCCCACCCGCACTAATAATAAGCACCTCTCATCCCCCATCCCGCATCCTAATTTTCACAAGATGTACCTGATTGAGAAGTACCGGCTTTTTCCTAATCTACCACTTCCCAATTTGGAAAATCGGTTACACTTACTTCGAGCACTCCCCTCAGAAGTTCTGGAACTGCGACTTCTGCGAGTCGTCCGGTATCAGCGCAGGCGACAGCACCGGCTTCTCCTTCATAAATGAAGAATCAAAGTTCTTCATGTTCTCCGGGTCCGGCTTCCACTGCATCTTGAAGCTTTTCGCAAATACCCGCCCCCAGTCCAGCCCCTTAAAGTACTCGTGCTCCTTTATCTCCTGCGCCGATTTCTTCCCAAGCCTCTCTTCCGGATCTTTCTCCAGCAGCCCCTGCACCAGCCCCCGCAAATCCGCCGGTATCTTTTCCATCTCCTCCGGCTCATCGTTCTGGATAGACTCGCAAATTCTCTTCGCGGTTTCCCCCTGGAACGGCGTTTTCCCCGTCACCAGCTCGTACGCAGCCACCCCCACCCCCCACCAGTCCACGCTCTTCGTGTATTTCCCGTCAATCACCTCCGGCGCAACCGAAGTAATAGACCCGCAGAACGTCCGCGCCACCCCGTTCTTCGCCCCGATCGAGCAGAGCCCAAAATCCGCCAGCTTAACGTGCCCGTCCTTATCCAGCAGAATATTCTCCAGCTTAAGGTCTCTGTATATGATGTTGTTCTTGTGGAGAAACTCTACCGCCAAAATAACCTCGGCCAGAATAATCTTCATGTCCTCTGCCCCAAACGTCTTCTTCCCTGCGTGCTGGTATAGATCCCCTCCCGGAACGAACTCCTGAGCGAAAAACACGTACGACCCGCTTTGGAAATACCCCTTCATCTCTATCAAAAACGGATTTTTCGAGGACTTAGCGATTTCCAAACACTTTCTCTCGGTTTCCAGCAGCGTAACGCTGTTTTTCTCCAGCACGTCTTCTTTCTTTATCGCCTTCAGCGCAACAAGCTTCCCTTTCCATCTCGCTAAAAACACTTTCCCGAACGTTCCTCTTCCGATAACCGATACCAGATCGAACTCCTTGATGCTGATCTCTTCATCCTTCCCCTTTTTCGTCTTTGGCTCGTACGTGACAAGGCTCTCCAGCAGCTCCTGCGTTATTCCGCACGATTTAAACACCACCCCCTTGCATCCCATGTGGTACATGTTATCGCACACGCTGCACTCCAGCGCCTGCACGAACACCCCGATCCTCTCCCCGCAGTGGTGGCACCAGGAGACCCCCAGCGTTTTCTTTTTCTCCAACACGTGCGCAACCCTGTACCTTTTCACAGGCACCTGCGGCTGCTCCTGCAGACTCTCCATCTCCTGCGGGTTCTCGCTTCTTTTGGAGTTTTTCGTCTCTTCTTCCGGCTTTTCTCTCACGTCCACCGCAGCGATGATCATTTTCATCCGCTCGTTTCTCATCTCCACCAGCTTCTGCTCCAGCCTCCCCCTCTCTTCCTCCTCCTCTCTTCTCTTCGTATACTCAACGCACTCAAAAAAAATCTTCCTGATGCACCCTATATGGCACGTGAACTTGCACCAGTCGCACCTGTAGTATTCACTCTCTGCCTCGTTCGGGCTTTGCCCGCAGCAGACCCCGCAGTAGTGGTAGCTCAGGCTCTCGAGCTTTCTCATGTTGTGCCCCGCCTCTCTTCTCGTTAGAATCACGACCTGCTTCCTCGCGAGCCTCTTTTTTTCGAGCACGCACTCCCCAAACGATATCGACACCGTGCTTATGTCAGATATCGAGTAGTACAGCGTTCTTGTGCCTTTGTCCTGCACCTCCACGAGATCTGTCACCGGAAAGTACACCCACCCAATCACGATGTTCTCTTCTGTTTCGATCAGGATCTCTATCTTGTACGCCCTCTCGAACGAAATAAACACCGGCTTGCTCTCTCCTATCTCCTCTTTTTTTATCTTCACCGCGAGGTCTTCGTCCACGTATATCGATATTATCGGGTTTCTGTGCAGCGGGTTGCGCTCCTCCAGATTTGTGATGGTCAGGTTCGCTTTTCCCGTTCTTTTCTCTCTTGTTTCCGCTCCCTCCTTCTTTGGCTTCACCTGCGGCGCGTTCACCCCTTTGCACTGCGGGCTCTCGTTGCTTGCGTCCTCTATGAACCGCTTGATCGCCTCCAGCTCCTTCTGCATGAAGAAGATCTTTCGCTGCGTTCTGTTGATCCTTGTCTTCAGGTCTTCGCTCTCCTCTGCTTTCAGAATCACCTTGTACCCCTGCAACAGGTTTTTTTCTATCTCGGCCTGCTCCGTCAGGATTTTCGTTCTGCTTGTGTCCCGCGCCTCCCAGCACTCGAGCACCGTCTCCGGGTTTTTTTCCTCCACAGATATAAACGGGTTTTTCTCTCTCAGCCTCTCTATCTGGTACCTCGCCGCCTCCGCCTCCTCTCCCGTTAGGTTTGGCGCTATCTCCGCGAGCTTTTCAATCATCCTAATGTTCGAAGGCTTTTTCTGCGACATGTCAACAAACACCCGCCCTTCTTATTTGTACTACTAGATCTCTCCCAGCACTGTTTCAAGGCTTTCTGTTTGTTTGGCATGAAAGCGTCGCAGCTCATTGGAAGAATAGCAGACCGCCTGAAAAACAGCGCGCATCCCGGAAGCGCGTTCTGCAGGTCTCCCAAAGCGCTTGTCGAGGACGCGTGCGCTCCTCTTCTCGAAAGGCTCCAAAGCACCCCCCGCGCCCCTCCGAAGCTTTTTCTTTCGGCCGGAGCGCCTTCTTCCGCCCCGCCCCTGGACCCTTCCTCGGAGGACTTCCACATCTTCCAGCTAATTGTCGAGTACCTCTGCAGAGCCGGCGCCACCGAGAGCGCGCGCACCCTCCTCCAGGACTTCGAAGAGTGCGTGCCCGTGAGAAAAGAAGACCAAACAACTCAGGCGTACAAGCTCTACAACCCGTGGGCAGAGGTTTTTTCGCAGTCTCCCACGAAGCCCGTCACAAGGCCTTCCTCTGCGCTGAAAGAATGGGACGCTGTGAAGGCGCTGAGCGCGGAAACCATCGAAGCTGCCGAAAAAGCAGACAGGCTTCCGTCTCTTTTTGGAGCGCTCTACGGCCCAATTACGGCGTACCACGCGCTGCACCGCGAAGTGCTCAGCGTTTCGTGCGTGGAAGACGAAATAGATAAGATCCTCCAGCTTGCACGAAACAGTGCGTTTATAGAGCACGGCTCTCTCTTCTACTTTTCTGGAACCTCGTCTGTTTCCCTGTCTCTGCACTCGCAGGAGTACCGGAGGGTTCTTTCCCTTCTCTCTCTGCTTGTTTCTTCGCTCCGCCTGCCCGACGTGCAAAGAGAGCACAAAAAAATCGAAAAGTCTTCCGTATCTTTTTCAAAAAAAGTACCGCTCGATATTTTGTACTTTATCGGAAAAAAAATGGAAGAGATCAACGCGTACCCGTACGACAAAAACACCGATCTTCTTGAGTCGGCCGCGCCCAGCGCCTTCTCCTTCCACTCCTCGTTCTTCTGCCCCGTTCTGCGCAGCGAGTGCAGCATAGACAACCCGCCAAGTCTTCTGCCCTGCGGACACGTAATAAGCACCCGAGCCGTCGAGAGGATCGTTTCTCTTAGAGGCGTCTTCTTCCGGTGCCCGTACTGCCCAAAAGAAGTCAACATCCGAGAAATCATCCGGCTGAAAATACTCATATAGGGCTGCGGAGGCGGGATGCGCAGACCGGGTGTGGGAGTGCATAGACAGTAAGGGGTAGTTGGATGGTACACAGAACATGCCAAAGAACCCATCCAACCTATAATCCATTCAACCCAGAAACCATCCAATCCATAACACCGCACTACATTACGCCACCTGCCATACACCGTAACACCTTTTCATTCCACCCGACAACCAATAAACTAGATCATAATTTCTGTAGACTGCGGTATCTATCTGGATAGAACACAGGATATCTAGCTGAATAACACATACTAGCATCTCTTACTCTCTGATATGAGGTCTACAATTTCTTTATTCCACATCGGTTCTATGTTAATTTGGTAGTGCACTGGGTGGGGAATACAGTGGATGGATGAGCAGGATGGGTAGAACAGGTGAGTAAGTAATAATGCTCGGTGGCAGCGTCAGATGGATAATAGCCTACCCACCACTCCACCGCCACACCATCTTGATGAGGTTTAGAATAATCTGCATAGTTCCATCTACCACTCCACCTACCACTCCACCTAACATCCCATCCTACCTACCACGCCTCCACGTCTACTGCCCCTTTGGAATACCGCACGCTTCACATGCCGAATTAGATGAAGGGTTCTCCAGCGTGCACACCTCGCACGCCCACTTCGTCGCCTCTTTGCACTCTTTTGCTATTTCCACAAGCCGCGCATACTTCCCTTCCAGGACCCCCTCCACGAACTTCGCCTCGTCCTTCTCCAGCACGCACTCCACCAGCTCTTTCGTCACTATCTCCAGATCTGCCAGCTCCAGCAGCACCTGGAAGTCGGAAACCGTCCCGAGACTCAACCGCTCCACCGACTGCTCCGTCACCCTCTTCTGGATGTGCTTCTTCAGCGCGCTAATTCCCGCGCCCCTTTTGAACGGCTGCCTCTCCTGCCGTGCCGTAAAAATCCCCTTTCCAGCCGTTAGCCCGTGCGTTGGCCGCACCACAAAATACTCAACGGGAACTCTGTGCGCTCTTTTCATCCCCTCCCGGTCTGTCCAAACCGCAGGCACCGATACCATCTCCATCTCCTCCGGCCTCTTCGACGCGCACACCATCCCGTCCCGAAGCAGCTCCATCGCTAAGTTAGTTGCGCTAAGCTCAACGACTTCCTGGCTTGCAGGCGTTCCAGACACGATAAGCGTCACAAACCTCGACCCCTTTTCCACTCCGCCCTCCGCATACCCGAACATGTTCTGCATTTTTCCGATAAACTCCGCCTCCAGCGATGAAATAAACGGCAGCTTCTTCTCCGATATCCTCGTGTACACCATTCCGACAACCTCCATTTTCAGGTACTCCAGCACCTTCGAGAACGCCTTATCTTGTTTTCTCAGGATTTTGTCGTTGGGGTTCACCAGAAACCCGTTTTTGAGCTTTTTCTGCTCCACCTCCACCGAGCAGAACACCTCTGCCTTCACGCCCTTTGCAACCTCTGCGTAGTCGCTGTACCTCCCTATCAGAAGCGCCACGCTCTGCGTTTTTTGCCCGATGTACTCGCTTATCATCTTTTCCAGTATCGCTTTATCGTGTATTTCCACGTGGTCTACCGGCCTGAACGTCTGCCTCGTTACCGCAAGCTCTCTTTCCATGCACTGGTTGCACTTTCCCCCAACTGGATGCGTTTTGCAGGGCGTTGCTACGTGCGACTCAAGCGAAAGCGTCTTTCCCTGCGATGCGAGGTACTCTTCGTACGCCTTCTGGGATATAAACCTCCGGTTCTCAAACGACGCAGAGTTCCACGAGTCTTCGGGAGCGCACTCTGGACACATGCCTTCCGGGCCGTGCAAACACCCTTTTTTCGCTATTTTCCGTTCCGCTACCGCCCCTGCGTCTTTCTGAACCACTTCGTATTCCGCTTCAATAAGAGCCCCGTTTTCTATTTTGTTCTCCTTCAGGGTTCCCCTCGCTATTTGGCTTCCGTTCATTCGAAGAGACGTGCAAACACTTCCTGTTCTTCTGTTTACCTCTTTGATCAGCTCCTCAACGCTGAAACCTTCGCTTGTTTCGATCCTCATGATTCTGTCTCTCCCTTGCACTCTCACGATCATGTTTTCAATAATTAAAACATTTCTACTTATCTGCCAGCTTTCTCCAATAGCCTCTAACCGCATTCTTATCTCTTCTATTCGATCACACTCCATGCGTCATCCCGTCAAGCCTTCTTTTAACCGCACCCGACAAAAACTCGCTCAAATATTTATCGGCGAATTGTCTCCACCAACCGAATTTATTTCTAACGTACTATTTGATCCTACGTCCAGAAATCCGAGCAGGCTAGATCCCAAGATGCCACTTATTACGCATTTAGTAAATCAGATATACCGATAGAGCTGTAGACCGTGGGGTATGCAGCTGTTTTGAGCTCTTCTTGTAACTAACTGTTGGAATTGCACCTCTCATCCTCTTTTCGATTAACTGTTGAAACTAGCGATGATCTACCTGAAACTTTATGCCACCCCCCTGCTCTTACATTATCCGTCCACAACTCACAACTCACCATCCATCCACAACTCCATCACTAGTCGCTCATCTCACGAACATCACAACATCCAGAATTTATCACTCATCTCACTACCCACCTCCACCTCACCACCACCACATTATCTCTCCTTCTTCCCTTTTCTCCCTCTCTTCTTCTCTTCAGCTTCATCCTCCAGCCTCTCTATCATCCGGTTCCAATTTTCTTCTCTGTTCGCTCTTCTCTGGTCCATCTGCTGGAGAAGCTCTTTCGCCATCTCCGCTTCTTTTTCTCTTTTCTTCTGCCGCCTCTTGTCCTCCATCACGATTTTCTTGTACTGCGGGTACTCCTCCAACGCTTTGTCTTTTATTTCCTTGTCGAGTATTCTTCTGTACCTTTCCTCTTGCTCGTCTTCTCCGAACATAACCCCGTCAATGACTCTGCTCATTCTTCCTTTGTGTTTCTTGTACAGGCTGATCAGCTCTTCTTTCTCTTCTTCTGAGCCCTGGTACATCTCTTTGAACCTGTCGAATACGTCTTTTGTGACTCCTTCGCTTTTTGTGCTCAGAAGCGCCTCGTACGCCTTATTCAGCTGAAGAAACGACTTTTCCGATCCACCCGGCCTGTCCGGATGCATCCTCAGCGCCATCTTTTTGTACTGTCTTTTTATCTCTTCTTGCGAGCTTTCCGCCGTGCATCCCAAATACTTCGCCGCCTCTTCTCTGTTCATTCTAAACTTTTCACCAGCTTTTGCTCCTATTTATTTGAATGGTGGGGTAGGGTAGCGTGGGTAGAGTAGAGTATGATGTAGGATGGATAGGTATGATGAATGGATATGATGGGTAGGTAGGATGGATAGTTATGATGTAGACTAGAAATGTCAACCAACTTAGTGGTAATAAGTTTTGAATCTTATATATTTGGTATAGGTGGTACAGCATAAGTTCTGTGCATGTTGGCAAGGGTTTTATGCGTGTTGATCCACTACTAACACTAACTATAGTGAAAGGTACATAAATATTCATACCAGAGTGGCATTTTCAGCGTAGCATTGTTAGAGTAGCATTATCTACTCAATCTATCAATATATTCACCTACCTATCTACCACATAACCCACCTATCCCACCCATCCTATTCAACCCCTACGTTTATTCTCTTTTTTGCGCTTCTGCGCCTGCTTGCTCTTCCCATCCGTACAGAGGAACGAAGCTTTCAAGTATGCCGCACTCTTCATAGAAGTTTGGGAATATCCAGAAGCTTCTGCCCGTTGCTATCTTCACTAGCAGGTACACAACCAGCCTCAGAACAGAGATAGATATCAGCGCAATCAGAATACCAAACAGAAGATACACCACGTACCCCGACGCAACCTTCATTGGGCGCGGCCACAGCGGAAACATCGCGATAGTCAGCGCGAAAATGATTCCAACGACCCCAATAGCCAGCCTGAACGTCTTCGACTCTTCAGCGATCCAAATGTACTCGTGGTTTATGTTAAAGTCGTAGGACACGTCCAGAGCGTACTGCTCTCCCTCTGCGCGGACCTTCGCTATCTGGTGGCTTTCCAGAAGCGTTGTCATGACCTTGTGTGCGTCCGTCACTTTCATTTTTTTGTTGCTCATCAGGTGTGTTAGAGCCTCAGACCCTTTAAATACGTCTATTCTTTTGATCCCGTTGAGAATGGACTCTTTTGTTGCCACGCCTCGCAGGGTATTCTCGCACTCCTTCAAATTGCTGATCTTTGGCTCGCTCTTTTTCTCCATTGTTTATTTTGGCAAAAGAATAATGTACAGAAGAACTGCGAAAAAAGCCTGCATCAAACTTCTCGCGCACCTGCAAGAGATCAAGTACTGCGAGCTTGAAAAAGAGTCGTTAGAAGAGAACCTCGTCGAGATGAACAGGCTCGTGGCAATACTTACCGCGATGGAAAAAGGCGAAGAGAAGATCGAAGCAGCCGAAGTAAGCGGCGAAACCAGAAAAATAGGAGGTGTACTGGTAAAAAGAGGCAAAAAACGCGTTGAAATAGTCTCCTCGGATATTCCAGGCCTAGAAGAGTATTTCAGAGCAGAGGAAAACCAGCTCCTTCTCCCAGGCCCGGAAGACGTCGAGAAGTACCTCTCGGCTATACAGGAAAAAAACAGGGTCTGCTACGAATGCTTGAGAAGAAGTAGCATGTCGGACACCCTGACCCCACTGGTTATGGTGAAGAAGCCAGACGAGATCCTCCTCTACCACATAGAGTGCTACGAAGAGATCAGAGATAGAGAAGATGTGTGATGGATAGGTGGGGTGGGTAGATGGGATGGTATGTGGGGTAGGTAGATGCGTTGGGGTAACTAGGTGATGTAGAAAGGTATTGCAAGATATTATGGGTTATTGGACAGCGCTGGATACCACTACTCGATAACCCCACTGGATACCACTGCTGGATAACCCCACGGAATGACGCTACTCGATAACCCCGCTAGATACCACTACTCGATAACACGGATCTATTTAACATCTCTTTCCAGAATATTCTTATCTTGCCAAATCGCAAATACCATTAAATGGGAACTGCAAAGAATTACCCTTAATACAAAAACCTACCTACCCTCACGACTTACCCGTCCTTTGTTAACCCATAATTGCATTTTCTATTTACAAAGAGCTTCTGGCGCTTTCCAATATGGATGGTTTGTTTTCCATTTATCTCGCTTGCACTGTTTGTTATGGGGTTTCTTCTCTCTCGGATCTACAAAGAGGGATCCTCGAAGGTGCTCGTCCTCAAGCCGTCCCACGCGAAGAACTACACGCTTGTGGACGAGTTTTTCTCTTCGGTGGTCAAAGAGCACAAGGTGTTTTTCAAGTATTCTGGAGAGTACCTTACGTACCAGAAAATATACACATGTGAACAGGGGTTCTCTATTCTGGAGATGCACGACTATGAGAGCTCGGACTACTTCTGGGATTGCGTCCATAACATGAACTTTGTGGTGTACTTCATAGAAACCGTCAAGAAGGAAACGGTCCAGAGCGTGCTACTTCGAATAGAAAGCGTGAAAACAGCGAACGAGGACGCCGCAATGCTTCTGATCGTGATAAATATGCAGGACGCAGTAGAAGAGTACCTGATGTTCAGAAAAAAGGTAAAGGTCCTTCTCGAAGGGAGAAACTACAAGCTTGTGGACGGGCTGTCCAGCGAAGGCAGGCCCTGGGACACCACCAAAAGCGCAATCTGCAACGGTCTTTCCTGGCTGATATACCAGAACAGGTACAAATACCAGCAGAGATAGAGGCGTATTCTCCATTTGGTTATCAACAGCACCCCTGCACTTAGAATAAATGTTAGATAGATATGCCATGTGTGTATGGTGCCGGATTGAAGCGCAGTCCACCGGCGTGTTCTCACAAATTGTTTGAAATGGCAAAGAGGCCTCCTTGCCCTGCCATTTTGCGATTCAGATACCACCCGCAGTATCAGTAAGTAGCAGCAGGTGGCAATATCAAATAGCAAGTGGCAATAGCAAGTAACAACGGCAATAGCTGCCAACAGCCCCTAAACGCACTAACCCATTTTATGTTAATATGTTGGCCGTGCGGTATTTAAGCGGATAATTTTTGCATTAATCCCAGTTCACTATCTGACCACCAATAGCTCACCCTCAGCACCGTCCGCTCATTAATACCATCCACTGTTTATTATTCGTGAAGATACTCTTGCGCTTCCAAAATATGGAGTCTAGCATTTTATGCTTTATCTCCTAGCGTTCTCTCTTCTCTCCCTCCATCCTTCCGGCACTGCTTCTTTCCTTAAATCACAGTCGAACCCGCCGCTATCTTCCACATTCGGGCTAAGGAAAGCAATTTCTTCGTCCACTTCCCTTTTGAGTACTTGTCTACCGCTTTGTTCTTGTGCTTTTTTAAGATACTTTTCAGCGTCAAGATAAATTATGAGAGTTTGTGGAGCATTCAGGAACTTCTCGTCTATCAGAGAAAGAAGGCTTCCGTCGAACTTTCTTCCGAATGAGCACAGACTAGACACGTCTGAGTCTATTTCTACCTTATCAACAGGACTGTTGTACGGGTTGTTGACTTTGATGTCGTTCAAGTTGTCAAGACATACAAACAGTCGAGCGATGGTGTATCTGAACCTCTCAGACATTTGCGTAACCCACGTGGGCTGAGGCACACGTGCCCTCCTATACATGCTTCTACCCATCGCAGCGCTACTCATCGATTCTCCAGGGCCCGCGAACTGTTCTGTGACCCATCCTCCAATCTGAATGATAATGTTTCTTAACAATTTCTTCGAGTCTGGTTCCACTAGCCGGATGTTGTTGATGTGCAACGTCCTATTTCCATCGATTTTATACGGAATATTGAACACGATAGTCATCATCTTTTCATTATTAGCTTTTCCAGAAGAAGAGGAGGTTCCTGGTCTGTAGAAATGCAGAGGAATATAAAAAGCAAAGATATTAATCTCTGTAACTCCAATCCTTTGAAAAAGGTCCTGATAAGATCTGTACGTTACTTTTTCGTCATAGTGCGCAGATCCAGAGTTTTTCTTCTTTTTCCCACCTCCTCCGTATTTTTTGTCTTTTGACGTATCGGTTATGGCTACAGAAAAAGTGTACCTATCTACTTCTTCCGATGCTTTTTTCTTCTGAGCTTTTTGCAAAGCTTCTGTTTCGGGATCTTTTTTCGGAACTGTCGTTATCTGAACTCTTTCGTGTTTTAATTCGATTCTCTCGTCCCTGTTGGATTTGCAGACCTGCACTTCTTTTCTATCTTTGCAGTACACCATCCTCTGACAATTAGTATAGATGTAAAAATTAATGTTTTTGCAGTCAAGCTCTTCTCTGGCTTTTTCTATAACGGCGTTAACTTTGCAGAAGATCAGGAACGAATATTGAGACGCATTAACGTCAACGGTCGCGATTTTCATGCCGCTTTCATTCGGCCAATTAAACATGTATTCGAACAGTTTGTTCAGGTTCAGACCATTCTCTGTCTTCTCTTCTGGTTCTGTTGCTTGTTGCGAACTATCAGACGCTTCTCTGTGCGATATTGAGATAGTCACATCCAGATGCCCTGTCATGTTCTCAGCCCGCTCCTCTCGAGTGCCTATTTCCTTCCTTATAATCTCTTTTACCTCGTCTTCTGACTTGCATCTTTTGACTGGATACGCAGAAAGCTTCAATACCAGGAAGTACGTTATGAACGGGTATTTTTTTCGCTTTCTCTGATCTCGAGGTCTTCAACGTACACTTTTTCCATTTATGGAATACTCTCGAGCTCTTGTTCCTCCTGTTCGACCTCCGCGATGTACTTTCTGTTTTCAGGCAGCAACATAGCTTCATCACATCCAAGATTGTTGCTCTGGACAGACTCTGCAGTACAGCTTCCGCTTCCCACTGCCCAAAAACTCACTAAGACCAGCCAAACAACCATCGTCCTCCATCCCTCTTTCTTCTTTTTACCTACTGTGATCTTCTCTGCTTTTCTCATCATTTTCATAAATTTATTCTGCATGGGGTATTTAAATAATTTTTTTTTATATTAGTCATGATTTGTTAACAAACAAAACCAATAAAGTGCCTCGTACTTGCATTTTCAGCCTTTCACGTGCGTATACAAAAATTTTACACCTGGTTAGTAACACGCGATTGGCAAAGATTGATTTGTAGGATGTGATTGGCAAGGATTGATTGGTGATATCTGAGTAGCAATAACCGGTAGTAAGATGCGATTGGTGATATCTGGTTGTTAAAACGCGATTGGCAACATCTGACTGGCAACATCTTACTGACAATCTTCTTTTCCATCGTGATCCTTTATTTTTATCGCACGTTTCTACCAAATTACCCTATTAGGATATAACTACCGCCTCCGGTAAGAATATCCCGACAAGCCCAGCGTCAATCCATCAGAAGTGTCTCATCTATCCGCCTTACCACCACAGCTACCCCTACGGCAATCTTACAACCATCCTTCTTCCGTTCACCAAGCTGATCTTGTCTCCTCTGATCATTCCCTCGATGCAGCGCGTCACCACCCCTTCGCTGTGCACTTTGCTAAGGTCCTGCACCACCTGCCTGTACGGCCTCACCATCCCCACGGGAAGCGCCCTTCTCACCGCCGCCTCCACCGCCGAAAACTCCTTCGCCCACTCCTGCCTCGGCATCCCCTCCACGTAGTACCCCATCGTCACGGCCTGCATCGTGCTTCCCGAGAACAGCCTGATCGCCTCTTCCACGTGCTCCGTTGTAACTGTGCTCTCCAGCTCCATTCTTGCCAGCGCCTCGCTTATTCTCGTAACTGCCTCTAACTGTCTAACGGTAATCGGCACCGCCCTGTTCTGCTGCCCTCCCTGCTTCGCTGTTTTTCTCGTCTGTATGTAGAACGCCTGCAGCCTCTCCGCAGCCTCCTCCTCTATTACCGGCGAAATCCCCTTCGCGTACTCCACGTACTCCCTCAGCTCCTCCACCGACAGGTGCTCCTTCCTCTCCAGCTCGCTATCTGCCTCCGCCTTCTTCGTTCCCATAAACCTGTTCAGAATGTGTCCTGCTATTTCCTTATCGCTGTTCATCGTGTCTTTAACCACGAACACCAGATCGAACCTCGAGAGGATGGTTACCCCAAAGTCGATGTTCTCCCCTGGCGTCCTGTTTTCGTCGTACCTTCCAAATATCGGGTTTGCCGCAGCAACCACCGCGCATCTCGAGTTCAGAGACGTGACAATTCCCGCCTTCGATATCGATATCGTCTGCTGCTCCATTGCCTCGTGGATCGCCACCCGGTCTTTCTCCTGCATCTTGTCGAACTCGTCGATGCAGCACAGCCCCCTGTCCGCTAGGACCAGAGCGCCTCCCTCGAGATAGAAGTTTCCCGCGCGGTCCCTGCACACCGTTGCAGTTAGGCCTGCTGCGCTTGCTCCCTTCCCGCTTGTGTACACCCCCCTTGAAGACGCACTTGCCAGAAACTTCAGCATCTGGCTCTTTGCTATTCCGGGGTCTCCGAGAAGAAGAACGTTTATATCTCCTCTTACGGTAATTCCGTCGGAGAACGAGATCCTGACCCCTCCGAAAAGAGCGCACGCCAGCGCAAGCTTTATGTCGTAGTGCCCAAACACTTCCGGGGCAATGCTCGAGACGATCTTTCCCCGCGGCAGGCTCGCGTGGCTCTTTTCCTCTTCATTTTTTCCCTGGATGGTTTCCGTTACAATTCCGTATCTAGTCTCTTGGCTGTGTATTCCGAGCACGCGAACAAGCGGGATCCCCGATTTGCCAGCTCCGATGCTGTAGACCCCGGTCATTGTAACGGTCTCTCCCGGAACAATCCGGTTCACAAGTCCGCCAGAAAGCACCCCTGTAATGTGTCTCGGAATCTCTCCTGTCGGAAGATCTTCGAAGGTCTCCTGGATCTTCGCAATTTGAACGTCGTGAAGGACGCTTTTCTCGGGCACTGCCACGAAAGTGTCCGCTCCTCCGCACGCCTCGCACCTCTTTGGCACCCCCTCCTTGGACATTTTGCTGTTCAGACACGTTTTGCAAAATACGTGCAGCAGTACAGGTTTAGAAAAGACCGAAGACACTGAGAGAACAATTCCGCGCACCGTTGATATTTTGTTGAGGTGCTCTGAGTCGAGCTTTCTTATCGGCACAACGGTGGATTGCGAGACTATTTCGATATGTCTTTCGGTCTCGCTCGAACTATTTTCATTTAACGCTCTTGCGAAGATGCCGATGTAGTGCAGCGGTCTGCTAATCACGTGGTGAAAAAGCCTCTGGTCGAACATCCCGATGTGCTCTATTACGATTTTCAGAGTCTTGTTTTTCTTGGAAAGCTTCTCCCTGTAGATATAGTCCGCGCCAATTCTGAACGTGCTTACAAAAGAGATGAACAGACTGCCTGCCTGATCGTCCGAAAGCACCGTTTCATCGCTTGAAAGTCCTATCTCGTAAATTCTGTCTCCACCACTCTGCATCGCAGTAAAAAAAAACCACTCAGATATTAAAATCCTAATGGGGTGGCATATGGGGTGGTAGAGTGGCAGGTTGGTAATATGATAGATATGATAGGTATGATGGGTATGATGGGATGGTCTGGACTACATAGTGCTGTGGACTATCTATTATATTGAACCGCATCTCAACGTTGTGTAAGAGCGTACTCGGTCTACAGTTTTAATAAACCACTGCGAGTGCTGCCATGCTATCCGATGCTTCTTTAAAAACAGTATCTGGAATATTTATTATCTGGTACCCATAGTATCTGTCATATCTGCCGCGCTTCAGCATTCACCACGTACTGTACCACTTATCACGTCTATGATATCTGTCACGCCAATCAGACCTATACCACTTATCACACTCATCACACCGATCAGACGTACACCACTTATCACACTTATCCCACCGATCAGACCTACCACACCTACCTACACCACACACACCTACCTACCACGACCTACATCACCCACACATACCCCGCCTACAACCTGATGCTTAGAACCTGCGAGCTTTTTTTCGGCGGCTTTGCCACTCCCATTAGGGTGTCTGCTGTTCCAAACAGCTCTAGCCTGTGGGTCACCGCTATGAACTGCGCCCGGATGTTCTGAAGCGACGCTCTCAGCGACGCGATCTTGTCCCTATCCAGCGCTGCATCGAGCTCGTCGAAAATGTAGAACGGCGCTGGAAACAGCTCGTGCACCGCAAGAAGCAGCGCGAGCGTCGCAATCGTCTTTTCCCCTCCCGATAGGTACTTTGCTTCTCTGAACGTTTTTCCGCTCGGCATGACAAACACCTGTGTTCCCCCAAGGTACGGCTCTCCCGGGCTCTCCAGCCCCAGGTGCGCCCTTACGTGCTCCTGCGTACTTCCCGTTAGATTTGTGTAGTGCTTGTTGAAATCCGTGTTTATCCTGTCAAAAACCTCCAAAAACATGCTTCTTCTTTCTTTTTTCGTCTCGTGCAGCTGCTTGGATATTTCGCTCAGCTCTGCTTTTGACTTATCCGCCTCCTGCGCGAGCCTTGCATGTTCTTCTTTTGTGCACCCCCCGGTCTTCTTTCCCTTCATGTACTGCACAGACTCTGCGATCTCTTTTTCGACTTTTTCTATTTCGCTGTCCAGATGCCCTAAGTTGTGCGCGTCTTCCTGCCCACTAACGTACAGCCCCTCCTCCACCGCGTACTGCTCTATCTCCTCCAGCTCGTCCCCAAGCGACGCTATCTTCTCTTTCAGAATTTTCATTTGCAATTTTTCCGACCCGTAACTTTTTTCAGAAAAGTACAGAAGACTTTTTTCTATCCCCGCAGTCTTTTCCCTAAGTAGCCGAAGTCTTGCCTCCGATGCGCTCTTCTCGGCCTGCAGGACCTTTTCAGCCTCCTCGATTTCCCTCGATTGTCTCTCAAGCTCTGCCTCCAGCTTCGCGACTTGGGCTCTTGCCTTCTCCAACGCGACTTCCCACCCCCTCTCTTTTGCCTCGATTCTCTTCAGCTTCTTCTCTCCCGTCGTGCTGTCGCACACCCCCTGCGCCATCGCCTGCTCCACCAGAAACGGCTCTACCCCGGAATTCTTGATTATCAGCGCTGTTTTCTCCACCAGCGCGTTTTTCGCCTCCTCCAGCTCCTCTTTTTCTGCTCGGTACCTTCTTTCCAGCTCCTGCAGCTTCGGGGTTCGCCGCCCGCCTCCCAGCCTCTTCTCTATGTTCTCCTTTTCTCTGTGCACTCTCTTGGCCTCTGCGCTTTCCCTCCTTATCTCCTCGAGTATTCTGTCTCTTTTCTCCTCCAGCTCCTTCACTCCCCGCGTATCTGCATCCCCCGGCACTTTTCGTATCGCTCCTTCCCTGGAAATAGACACCCCGTCGAGCGTCACCACTCTCGCGCCCACCTCTCCCGGCATGCCTTTTCCCAGATAGACCAGCGCGTCTTTGCACACGTACCCAGAGAGCCTGTCTCTATTCCTCACCTCGCTCGAAATCTCCACCAGATCCGAAAACCTCACGTACCCTTCAGGCGCGTCTCTTTGTTTATGCACCTCCCCCTCTATTCTGGTAAGAGGCAGCACCGTTATCCTTCCGACCCTCGCCTGCGCTAGCCCGCTCAGAATAGGAAACACGTCCTGCTCGGTCTCCACCACCACCGTGTTTCTGTGCGCATGGAGAAGCGCCCTCAGCGCCCCTGCATATCTCTGTTCCCTCACCAAAAAAAGATCCTCCACCCTTCCAATAATCTGCGGCATTGTTTTTCTTAGCTGCGACACGTAGTATCTCAGCTTCGACGCGCTCTCCACGTCTCTTCTCTTCGAGCTGTACTGCGAAATCACCCTCAGCACCTCCTGGAGCTCCCTGTTCAGGACTTTAAGCCTTTCGTTCTCGCTCTCTGCTTCTTCCTCCTCTCCGTCCTCCTCGCCTCTTTCTTGCTCTGCTTCTTTTATTTGCCTTTCCGTCTTTTCCACCGTTTTCCTGATCTCTGCTAGTAATTTTTCTTCTTCTAGCCCGAGTATTTTCTCAACGGTTTTTATAACGGCGTCTTTTTCAAACTTTTCCGTCCATCTGTTCTTCTCCTTCACCACTTCCTCGACCTGCTTCCTCTGCCACCTGCACTCCTCCACCTGCGCCTCCGCCTCGCTTCTTCTTTCCTTCGCGAGGCTATAACCCGCCCTTATCTCTTCTTTTTCCTTTTCAAGCGTGTCTATTTCCGCCTCTTTTGTGTTTCCGGCTCTGTTTCTCACGCTTTCCAGCACTCTTGTCTCTGCCCGCACCTTTATCAGCTCTGTCTGCAATACCGCCATCTGTTTTTCGACCTCCATCTCTCCGTCCTCCGGCACCCCTCCATATCTCGATTTAAGGCTCTCAATTGCCGCTCTTGTTTCCTCCTGTGTCTGTGCAATCGCTCTCTTCCTATTTCCTATCTTTTTACACAGCAGCTCTCTTCTCCTCTCCTCCAGGGCCCTTTGCCTCCGTCCCATCTCTTCGACTTCCTCCTGCTCCTTCACTTCTACCTCTGCTACTTTTCTTCTTTCGTTCAGATCGTGGTACTTTTTCTGCGTTGACTCTTTATGCCCAAGCACCTCTTTGTACTTTTCTTTCAGCGCACCCGATCCAGATATCTCTTCGATAAATCTCGTGAGATCCTTCGGCGACCTGACCATTGCCTCGTTTTGTGCTATCAGAAAGTTCTTGTACTTTGTAGAGATGTGTTCTTTCTCAAGGTACGCCGTGTAGTCCTTGTACGAAGTTCTTTCGTTATTGATGTAGTAGTACGATGTTTCGTTTTTCATCTCTCTTCTCAACACGTCAAGCGACCCATTCGAGTTCCTTTGGGATATCTCGACCATCGGCTCGTGTCTACTTTCTCGCCCTCTCACGTGTCCTCGTATCTCCGAAAGATCGCACCCAAGTACAAACATAAGAGCGTCTATCAGGTTGCTTTTTCCCGCCCCGTTCGGCCCTACAATGCACGTAAATTCCGAGAAAACCACCTTTTCCTCGTTCTCATACGTTTTAAATCCTCGAAGCTTCATGCTTTTTATTGACATGGTGAAAATAATTCTTCAGTATAAATGATGGTTGTTGAGGGGGGGAGAGGGGTGGGGTGGATAGGGTAGGTAGGTAGGTATGGTAGGTAAGTAGGTGTGGTAAATAAGTAGGTGGGGTAGGTAGATAGGTAGGGTAGGTAAGTGTAGTAGATAAGTGCTATATGATACCAAAGACCACCCCACCTGCTACCCCACTTGCCACCTCACTTACCACCCCGTATCTATTTATTTATCAGACTTACACTCCATGATCTTTCGATAGAGGGCTTTTCTCAGGTCTTCTGCGTAACTATCTTGTGGCCCATCTCTTTGTGACTTCTGTGTTTTGTCTTTTGCCTTATCCTGCGTCTTCTGCGTCTTTTCTCTCTTCTGTATATCTGGAAGCCTTCCTTCTTTTTCAAATCTCCTGGTTTCGCTGTCTATCAACACTTTCCTGAACTCCAGCTCTTCCTTTATGTTCTTCAGCGTGCTCCATGTTCCGCTGCTTACCATCCGTGCATAGAAGAGACTTGCCACTTGCTGCATCTCTTGTTTTAATTCTGCTTCGTTTTCTTTGTGCAGCTCGTTTGCCTGAACCAGCATCCTGTACGTGTCCTCATCTACCACCTCGTTGTTTGTCTCCAGGTATTCGTCTAAATACACGTTCTTGTACTTCTTTTTGTAGTAATCTTCCTCTTCCCTCTTTGTTCTGATGTAGAGAACCACAACAAGAGGAATGACTATTCCCATGGCTATAAAATGTATCATAACAAAGAAATAAAATTCGGTTTTCTTCTTTCAATTTATACTTGTCCAGAAAAACTCCAGCATCTCGTAAGCTGTCCAGCTAATTTTCGAACTCCAACATCTGTTTATTGTCGAAACAATGTCATCTGCAACGGGAGGGCGGGGATGACTGTGTGGGATGAGGGGAGCGAGAGGGGTGTGGAAGGGTCCTCTGTGATAACAAGAGGTGAGAGGTTGGAAGGGTTCTATGTCATTACAACCCTCTCCATAATCCTCTCCACAACCCTCTTCTATCCCATATCTCTGCTTTGCAAACTACTCTTGGGTAATTTTTGCTTCCATCCACAAGTTGTAACTAATCTAATATCAGATCTAATTCCAACTAAACGGGAGTCTCCTTTTACCTTGCGCCCTCTTTTTCACCACTTACACTCTCGCTTTCACAGCTTACACTCTCACTTTCACCACTTATGCCCTCTTTTTCACCATCCACATCTCCTGTTTCCGATATTGCAGCTCTTTTCTGTCCACTCACCTTTCTAAGCCCCGATCTCGCTTGTGCTATATCCTGTGTTGTTATTGCCAATTTCCCTTGTCCTTTCGATGGCCGCGAATTTTCCGCTAGCTTTTTATCTTCTCTATTACCGAAGTGGAAATATCCGGCTTTTTTTTCAACTCTTCCCTGTCCGGCTCCCTCTGCCGGTTTCGACAGCAGCAAGTTCGCCATTGGGGGCGGGGGCGGAATAAGCGCAGGGGCTTCTTTCTTTTTAAAACTGAATTCTGCGCAGAACTTCATGATGCCGTCCTCTTTCGTGAAGTCTTCGTCTTGTTTCGTGCTTCTTATTTCAAAAGACCTCAGATCGACCCTGTTCAGAAGAATCTTCTTCGCTTTTCTCGTCGTATCTTTCAACGCCTTTGGAATATTCTTCTTTTGGACGTTTGTCAGATGTACTTTTACAGTTTCGTTTTCTCCTCCAGGCCTCTCGCTGCTCTCATACGAGATTACTACCTCTGGCGTTTTCTTGCTACATCCCTCTCTTTCTTCGGCGTTTTCCGATATCTTTTCTGCCTTCTCGCTTTCCGGTTCGTCACACATAGCCTCTTCCAACGCTTTCTCCAAATCATTGCAGAAGAACTCCCCCTTAACATCGTGCACGCCCATAATTATCTCTTTCCTCGTCTCTTCGCCTATGGCCTCATCTGAGTCGCAGGTAATTTCGTATACCCAGTCCTCTAGATCATCACGCCAAGATTCTGCCCCGGAATCAATCGCGCTTCTGCCGCGGCTGCCCTCCAGCTCGCTATTTATATCTTCGTCCATATCTTTGCGCATATTGTCGCCCAAATCCTCCTCTACTTCTTTATTGCTAATGGTATCAAAAACACCACCATCCGTTTCGAACTTCGCATTATATCTTCTGACTACTTCGTCTGTGCTCATCGACGCTGAGATAAATCTCACCACGCAGAGCATTCCCCATATAGTTGCGATGTAACTTCTATTCATGATTTGAGATTTCTATCTCTTTATATACCCAATTTTTGATCTCGACGTCTAATTTTCAGCATTTATCAATGTGTAAACAAAGCTGTGATCTTGCTAATTTAACTGTATGCGGGCTCTTTTCGAAATTCTAGAGATCCGTTTTCCACATCAAGTACCATCTAGATCGGAGCTACAGCTTCGTGTTTAGAAAGGATAGATGCAATTGAGGTGTCTTTTTTGCTATTTCTGATAGCCGTCGCGTACTCATGCGAACAATAAGTGCAGGGGTACCTTCTCAAGTCCAAATTTATGTATGCACGCAGGAGCACCTCCTCAGCTTTATTTTAACAGCCCACAACTAGGCTACTTGCTCCATTCTCCGGTCTTCCTGAAGAGTCCTGATAGCAACGCACATCCTGCACCACCAGCATCTCTATGCGATAACTAGTACTCGCATTGCTACCCCATCTCCACACTCTTAAATTACCTTATTAGGACACATCCTGATCTAGTAGCGATCTGCTAACGCACCGCACGACAATTCCACAGAGCATCCAAAATATACCTTCCTCTCAGCTAATAACCCCATTTTTACTCCAGCTGATCATTCTCCGCAATTTCCACAAACTCCTTCTGCATTTCGCACCCAGCCGATCCGTCCAGCCTATCCCTGTTCGCATAGAAGATACTCCAGCGCCCTTGCCTTCAGAAGCTTTCTGCACTCGAATCCTGGAATAATCTCTTCAATGACCTTTGCGCTTTTCTCGTACTCCCCAAGATGCAGAAAAATAAACGCCCGCGCTATTTCATCCTTCGGGCTCTCAGTCTTAAGGAGAAGAAGATTTGTTCCAACCCCCTGCAGGCTCTTCTTGAACAGCTCGAAATACTTTCTTCCCCTCACTCTGTTTTCAAAACACAGCGATAGCACGTTCAAAACCACCTCCGTCTTCGTGAGGCTCCACATGTTCTGCAAGTAGTACGCCTTCTCCAACAGCTCTATAGCGCTGTCGTAGTCTTTTTCTTTAAACGCGATATGCCCGAGCTCCTCTTCTATCTTCGAGTAGCACACCTCGTCTGTTGTGTTTTCCTCTTCTGGTCTCTGCTTCTCTATCTCCCTGTACATCCTGAGCGCTTCCGGATAAGGAGATCTTCTGATCCTCTCAAGATACGCAAAAAGAGGATACTCCTCGATGTCTATTCCGGCATCGCACACGTTCTCCGTTCCATCCGCTATTTTATCCGCTCTCCCGTTCTCTGTTCCATCCTCTGTCTTCCCCGCGCCCCTCTCCATAAAGTAGCAGATTTCAAGGGCTCCTTTCTCCAACGTATTACACAGGGGCTTTATCTTCTTCGCCACCTCTCTTATCTTTTCGCACTCTTCTCTCCAGTTCTTTCCCTGTTTCTTTGCCTCGTGCACGTATCTGATTATTCTCCTCGTGTACCCCTTTATTCTTGTTCTGAATATGTTCTTCTCCTCTTCCTCTTGCGCTAGCTCTACCTCTTTTTCGATTCTCCTGAGGATCTCGCTGTAGTTCTTTTCGATGTTGTCTGCAAGGCACCCTAGCATGTACAGGTTCACCCGGTGCTGCTCGACCCCTGTGAGACCCTCTATCTTCTCCAGCTCTCTCAGTTGCCTTTCTCGCGCTTGCAGGTTCTCTTCCAACAGCGTCTTGTTGATTTGGTCGATGTACTTCTCTTTTTCCTTCTTCTTTTCGACCACTTCTATCGTGATCTCTGTTGTCGCATACTTCTCCAGGAACTTTGCGCGCTTCTGCTTCACAACCGAAGGAAGCCCTTTCACGTCTGCCTTGCTGAGGTACTCCATCAGCACTTCTGGCACTCCGTCTTTCGAAAAATGCGACTGGTACTTGGATAGCTTCTTGAAGAACGCCTCTGCCTCTTTTGTCTTCCTAAGGTCTGTTTCCTTGCACATTTTCGCTATCTCCTCGTGCTTTCTCTCCTTGTTCGACACTACCCCTGTCTCTTCGCCGCTTTCCTCCTCTTCTGCCCTCTGCTTCACCGTCTTTGCTATTTTCTTCACGCCTTCATCGTCTAGCCCCTCAAAGAATTTGGACATTTGCAAAAAACTCTGCTACAATATTAAGTCGTTGCTGCAAATCAGCGCAGCTGTCGTTCCGATGTATCTGTCCGAATACTCCGTGCAACCGCATGCATATTTAAGAAAGAAGCAGCTGGTGGGGTATCTCGCCTATTTGTCACAAGTAAGACTGTATGGGTAGACAGTGGGGTAGTTAGGTGAATAGTTTGCAGATCGTAGAATAGTTAGGTGAACACTTTGCAGACCGTAGAATAGTTAAGCGAGTAGTTTGCAGACTGCAAGATATCTAGCCTAACACTTTTCAGACCGTAAGTTATCCAGCTGAATAACCCACAATACTAACATCTCTCACTCTTTGATATGGCGCCTACAATATGTTAGCACATCTGATAAGCCCTCCTTATCCCCCAGATGATTGCTATGACCTCGCTGGCACTCCAATAATCATTTATTTCTTTGTATAGGTCCCCGAAATATACCGCACCACCCACTATTTCCCTAATAGTGTAAGACCAAGCACTAGCAGATTTAGGCCAACCCAGCATCCGCCCCCATCCGCTATTGAAATAGCACCTATATCTCCAAGACTTTCAGAAATTACTCCTATTAATACCTTCCCCCTGCTTCTCACTTATTTTTCTTCTCTTGCTTCTTTCCTTCTTCCTTCTCTTCCTTCTCTTCCTTCTCTTTCTTCTTTCCCTTCTCTTCCTTCTCTCCTTTCTCCCCCTTCTCTTCCTCTGTTCTCTGCTTATCTTTCATCTGCTTCCTTTTCCTCAGGACTTTGTTGATGTACTTGAACACACACGCGAGAAGGGTCCTGGAAATCAGCGTAGACCCAAACGCAAGAAGATCGTGCGGGAAGAACGGATACGTCACTCTCGTGAGCCCAAAGCTGTGAACGCAACATTTCCCGTAGTATTCCGAAGTAGGCGTGAAAAGCCCCGGCGTTCGCGCTCCGGAGAGCTTCGAGCAGACAAGACCCGTCATCAGCATCTCGACGTGGTAGTTCTCCTTCATTTCCATGTTCACGCTCTCTGTCCATATTTGCAAAAACGCCTTTGTGCCCGAGTACATCTGCTGGTACGCTGTGGGAAACATCCCAAGCATCGACCCAACAACCAGGACGTATCTCTTGTTTTTTGGGCTTTTCTCCCACCCCATGTACTCCCTCGTTATTTTCAGCGTGTTGATGATGTTTACTGTGAGTATGTCTTTTTCTTCTTTCTCCGTGTGCTCCATGTACATTAGCGGCCTGTGCGAGTTGATTGCCACGTTGTTTACCAGAAGCGCCACTTCCTTTTCCTTGTGTTTTCCAAGAAGCTTTGCGAAGTCCGCGTCCTCTGTGAAGTCAAATACGGTGATCTCGACCTTTACTTTGTCTCGCAGCTCCTTCTGCACGTTTTTGAGCTTTTCCTCAGACCTGCTGACAAGTATCAGGTTGACCTGCTGTTTAGCGAGCTCTTTTGCTATTCCCAGGCCTATTCCGTCCGTGGCGCCGGTGACTATCGCCCATTTTCCTCGGATTTCCCTAAGCACCTTTCTGTTGCGCACTGCCCTGGCAATGCGGGTGCAGACGTTCGACAGAATAAAGGTGCACGTGTTGAAGAGGCGGACAGAAACCCAGCCCACTGCAAAGAAGCACACGCATTTAACCAGAATAGTGCCCACGCTGCTCATCGTAATATAAAAGAGCTAAAATAAACTAATTAGAACCTAATTCGGTGCAATTAGACATAAACAGGTTAAATGAAGTGGTGTGGTGAGGGGAGTGGTGTATGGTGTATGGTGTGTGGTGGTGATCTGATATAACGGCTGCATGGTGCAATGGTGGTCTGGTGCAGTGATGGTTTGATTCAATGGTGGTCTGGTGTAATGATGATCTAGTGTAACGATGGATTACCTTTATCCTCCCTATCTACCCATTTATCCATCTACACCTCCTGCCTATCCTCCCTATCAATCCGTCCTAACCTACGCACCATACCCATACTACACCACCTACCCATCCTACGCATCATATCCGCATAGGTCTTTCGCTAAACTCTAATTCTCTGTATGCGCATAAAAAAGCAACCGGTATCTAAATGTGAAAAAGTACAGAAGCTTTTTTTATTTCTCGATTGCCTGCTTGGTCGCTCTAATTCCACACCAATTTCGCCTGGATCTAGAGCACCCATATGAGAGGCTGTCGTAGCTGCAGAGGCGCCTTAGAGGGTACGCTAGGCCCATTTCAAAGACCAAAAGACGCTTATTGCAAGTGCAGGTACTTTCTCAGCCCTATTTTTAATAAGCCATAGGTAATGCCCCAATTTCTATATTTCTTCTGCCAACAATAAATAAACTGCATGTTTAAGACACTCGTTGAAGTGGGCGAGCACAGCGCCACAGCGCCCGTCCAAGGCCAAGAGAGCGTCGTGCGGTGTAAGAAGATAGCTTCGCAGCTCCGCATCCTTCTTCTGTCTGTGTTTATGGGAATCTCCCTTGCGCTGACCGCTGACGCGTCAAAAACGTTCTATTTGAAACAATCTCCTCTTTTGTTGGTTCCGATCATTTGGTGCGTGTCTTTTCTTACATGGCTCGTGTATTACATGCGAGTCCTGCAACACACCCATCCGACCTCTTCGCAGGGCTTTTTCTACATGCTCAGCTTCTGGGCCTCCATTCCGTTCATGTTTAAGGCCAACCTCTGGGGCCTTTTTCTTATCTCCAACCAGCTTCTCGAAGGCCTCCCGTATCTTTTCATCGCTGTTTTCCATCTCTACATATTTTTCATCTGCTCGATCTACAGCGACACGCATCTTAGCGATCTGCTTCGAATCTACCCGTGTGTTATTGCTGCGTCCGCGTCTATCGAGCTTATCTTGTGCAGGCTCGCCAACAGACCCGCCAAAAAAAACACCGGGAAGCTTTCTCTCTTCTTAACCTTCTTGTTTCTCTGGATGATTCTCGTTCTGTTCCTATTTCTGCGAGCTCTTCCATACCCGTGGTGCAAAGCCAGATCCACGTGGTTTATAAACTAGATGCACACAGATCCGATATCCAGTTTGAAAAGAGTAGCTGTTAGATTTGTAGATGGGCTGAGATGCGTAGATTGAGCAGAGATTTGTAGATTGGGTAGAGATGTGTGGATTGAGCACAGGTGCAGTGAGAAACTGCCAGCCTTTACCAGTAGCAACAGAAAATAAACCAACATCCATTCAAATAACACGTAGTGCATCCACACATCCACATCAGCCACCTACGAACACCACCCATACCCCCAAATCACCCACACCACCCGCTAACACCAACGGCATTTATTTTTTGATATACGAGTACTGAACCGACCCATCTGCATATCCTGCGGCAAGTGTTGTCTGGTTAACCCAGAAAAGAGAGGTGCACGGCCCCCTCACGCCCTCCGGGTGCGGCAGCTCGACCAGAATGTCCTTTCCAATGATGTCCCAAATAATGATGCTGTTATCTCCGCCCAGCGCAAGCCAGTACGCAGACATCGCAAAGTCCAGGCAGTGCACCGTCTCGTCAATCGCGATCTGGCAGTAGCTGTTGTTCTGTCCCTTCAGGTCCCAAAGCAGTATCTTCCTGTCCCGCCCTGCAGTTGCGCACAAAGACCCGTCCGGGCTCGCCTTGATCGCGTTGATTATCGTGCTGTGCCCCTTCATAACGTTCTCGACCTGCTCTGTCTCCGTGTTCCATATGATCATTGCTCCGTCCTCGTACGCGCAGATGATCGACTCCGGCTTCTTTGGAATTGTTTTGATCGATGTCACCCCCGACGTTTCGTTGTCTGGCCGAACAAGCTTGCTTTTCATTTCCAGCTTTGTGTTCCACACCTGAACTGCCCCGTCGTCTCCTCCTATGAACACATACTCCACGAGATTTTTCATCTCCATGTCTGTGTAGTACGTGTGGTACAGGATGCACTTTGGCTTCTTGTTCAGATAGCTCTTTACGTTCTTCACCAGCCTCTTTCCAGACCACATCTTTATCATCTTGTCTTCTCCGACAGAAATAACGTACTCTCCGTTTCCAACTACCTCTATTCCGTTTATGAACCAGTTGTGTCCCTTGTAGACGTTGCACAGCCTCGAGCTCAGCTCGCCCTGCTCGTTTCTCACAAACTTCCACGCTTTGATGGTTTTATCTCTCGAAGAGGTGTAAAGGATCGACTCTTCTCCCTCCTTTGCTTCCTTCATGTCTGTGATCCTGTCCTGGTGTGCGCTGAACTTGAACTTCAGTTCTGGTACTACAGCCATACTACTAGTCATTGTTGCAAGGGCAAATTAAAAAAAATATATCCCACCAACCGAAAATATTTCGCACCTCAGGGCCGACTGTATATGCAGCAGGGGTGGCTTTGTGAGGTGAAGGGGTGTTGGGTGTAGCAGGGGTGGTAGGTTATCAGGAATATCTACTACATATGGTAGGAGAAGCAAGAATAGGCGTACATATGATGGGTAAAAATGGCAAACATAACACCATAGCCATAACGTCGTAGCCATGCCATCATAACCATACCGTCATAGCACCAACCATAACCCGTGACACCATAACCATAAACATCGCAATTATAGCATTAGATATGTTATTTAGTACGTGGCATAGCAGAATGGGCCGGCGGCTATCTAATGGCTGCTGTTCATCCCATCAGCACGCTACTCCATCAGCACACCATCCCTCCACCTCACAACACCACCCTACTACCTAGCGGGCTGAGAAGTTGCTGTTTTTAGCGTCTTGGAAATCAGCTGGCAGATCGACTTTACCACGCGGTACTGCTCTCCTCTAATTCTGAACGATGCAACCGTTGATGCCTCTCCTTTATACACAACTGCGTTAACGAACACGTCTGTGCCCTGTGAAGTCGTTGTAAAGAGGTTCTTGATGAGAATTTCCGGGCTCCCCTGCATCCCAGCGCTAATCCTCCCCTTATCTTTCGTTCTGACCTCTACAACCGTTCCTTTGATCTCGTTTTCCACCGCTTTCACCAAGTCGTTCAGTGCACTAACGGGCGTTTTGATCGGCAGATAGTAGAAATTCTCCCACACAAGCGTGCTCCACCTCTCCCTAAACTCTTTTTTGCTGATCTCCTTGTGTTTTAGCATATCTGACAGGCTGAATTTCATCTCCTGCAGGTTTTGGAGGAAGTAGTCCTCCCTTCCGATTCTCCCCGCCCCGATCACTCCGCCGATAAATCCGCTATCCGCCTCCTCCATCACCAGCACTGCAGATACCGTCTGTGCGCTGTGCGGCCGAATTCTCTCCAAAAACGGAGCGCTAACCACTCTGATGTTCTGGCTGCTAACGAGGTCCACTTCAACGTCCTCCAGATGCGTCTCTGTCTGGTTGATGAGAAGCATGTCCAGAACGATCTCTGTTCTGTGGCAGGTGATCTGGCACTCGCAGTACAGCGGATCTGCAAGCGACGTCAGCTGGAAGACGTTTTTGAGATTCGACAGCGGTACGCTCGTCTTCTTTTCTGCGAATCTTTTGACTCCCGAGTCTTTTCTCGGCGCCTCTGCCTCCCGCACCAGCGAGAAGCTTGGACGCGCTGTAAAATTTTGCATTTCGTTATCTTCTCTGCCTTTTTTTGCTTCTTTTTTGCGTTTCGAGCCTTCTTGCGCCTCGCGCCTCTCTGCGCCTTTCATAAACGCGTCGGACGAGATAAGATCGGCCGTTCTTAGAAGCGACACTTTCGACGCTTCGTCCATGGCTCCCGTTCTCTTTCCAACCGCGTACGCCTTCAGCGCTACGCCGACCGCTGCTGCCCTGTGCGCCTCCTGCTCCTCTTCCTCCGCTAAGTCTTTCGCGTGGCCCGCCATCTCCAGCAGAAACTCCGACAGATACACCCCGGGAAAGACTTTCGGGCTGTCTGGCTGCTGAGACTCGAGCGTGCCGAGAAGGCTCTGCTTTTTCGATGATAGCGCCGATAAGAGAGAAGCAAGCGAGCTCTTTGCGACCTCTGCGCCTGCATTAGCTGATATCAGCGAGAGAATTTTTTTCAGCGTTTTTTCGTCTTTGATATCTCCTATGCTCTTTGATATCTTCATGACCACAGCGTCCCTGACCTGCTTCACCGCCTCTACCAGAGACTTCAGGTACATCGCAGCCCCCTGCGCGATCTCTGCGCTATCTGCGCCCAGAAGCTCGATAACCTCTTCTGTCAGCGTATCTCTGTGCATCTTGTGCACGCACGCCATCTCCTTGAGAAAAGAAAGGAACAGCACGCTCTCTGACGCGTTTGTTTTTTTCTGTTTTTCCTCTTTAGGAAAAAAAGACTCCGAAAACTCCTGCAAAAGGAAAGAGAAGAAATCTTTTGTTTCCGTTATCACAAGCACCTCCATCACCAAAGAAAAAATCTCTTTCGCAAGTTCCGGGCTCGTTCTAGCCACCGCTCCTCTTATCAGCTTCGCGATTTTCAAACCTGTCCCCTCAAACCCGTACACTCCTTTTTTGTGTATCCTTCTGCACTCCTTCACTATTTTGCCTTTTGTTCCCACGTCAAGATACTCGTCGGATATTTCAAACAGCGTCTCCAGCGCTCCCTTCACGACCTCCTTCGTCTTGCCGATTCTCAGAAGAGCAAGCGACCCCTCCACCACCATGTCGCGCGTCTCTTCTTTTCTGCACATCTCCTTCACCCTTTCGACGTCGTCTAGCCTCTCTGCCGTTCTCAGAAAGCACTTTTTAACGATGTCCTGCGCCGTATCTCTCTTTTCCCTGTAGTAGACGAGCGCGCCTTCCGGATCCACCTCCTCCAGCGTTCTGTACCCCTCTGCAAAACACGACGCGTCTCTTTCAACCGCCATTTGCTCCTTCATTTTCCCAAGCACGTCTTCAAACACCCCCGCGGTCTCCTCTGCCCTCATAAGCCCCCTAAGCGCAATATACGTAGAACATCGCACAAAAGAGTTCCCGTGCGATATGTTTTCAGCAAATGGGCCTTTTAGCGCGTCAAATAGCGCCGTGTTCCTCAACCGCCCTACAAATCTCGCTGCTTTTGTTCTGACGTGCTCGTTTGGATGTATGAGATGCGTTCTAACGGTGTTGCAGATCATCAAAATCTCGTCTTTCAAGTTTCCCTCTTCGTCTTCCGCCTCTACGTTCTCCAAGTACAGATAGAACAGAAGGATCAGCCTTTTGTTCTTGGCGTTCGGCACTATCATCGATACGTCAAGAAGCAGGTCCTGGTGGTTTACTCCTGTCCCTATTTCTTTTACTATTTGCCACAGTGTCTCGATCCTTTCGCTCTCTGCTCCTCTGCTTAGAACGTGTCTCATTATATCTTTTCTCCTGGTCTCCGGCTTTTCTCTGGACATAAAAATGGTTCTGCTCTCCACTCCACCCATATTTTCAAAAACCAGAATAATTTAATATATTTGTAGACCTGGGGAACTTAAGTGAGTAATTTTTAGTTCTTAGGGTAGCTAAGTCGGTAATTTGTAGTAAATATCTTTTAGTCCTTGATATGAGGTGCACATATATATTACCTTAATTGGGCGTGGGGAGGTAGGAATGGACGTGTAGTATGCATGGGATGGATAGATATGACAGATGAGGTGTAGTAGATATGACAGGTGAGGTGTAGTAGGCGATATGGTATAATCGGGATGGCATATCCATCGTGTACCACCCAACATACCACCTATCATACCACCCACTTTACCACCCACTCTACCACTCGCTATCTCCTCTACAAATAGTGGAGCGCACTGGTGCAAACTTTTATGGAGAAGTACATTGAAATATTTAGAAAAGAGGAAAAAATAGAAAACACCAAGTGGAAAGAGGAGTGGAAGAATTTCATCGAGACAAGCAGATTCTCTCTTGGCGGTAGAGCTGAGGCGCTAGAGGCCCCACACTCCAACTCGATAACAAAAATCTGCATAGCGAATATCACGCCAAAAACAACTCCTAAAGAAATCTACACAATTGGAGGAAAATACAGCCTGATCGAAGTGTTTATAGAGAATAACGAACTACTGGAACGGTGCGCAGGATGGAAAATAAACTCCGTGCTTCTCGATCTAGCCTCAAACAGCCTCGGGCTCCGCAAAGGCACCATTTCGAAGGTTACCAACCAGCAGATGTACTTCACAATAGACATGAGCCTCTACTACAAGCCAAATACAAAAAGAGCGTGGATCTCGAACGTAAGAGACCTTCTAAGACTTACCAACAAGAAACACATAACGATCAGCGCAGGAGCAATGGACATAACGGAAGAAGAAATAGTAGAGGTGTTCAAACAGTTCGGAATCAAGAGAAAAACAGCCCTCAGCTTCCTTACAGAAAATCCAAAACAGATGCTGATTAGAGCTTCAGTTAAAAGATACGTGTATAACGGAATCTTCGTCCAAATGCAGGAACAGGAGCCAAAGCTAAAGAAGATGGCCTACAAATCAACAAAACCCCTGTCCTACACAAAATAGAAGGTGCAGGTGGTGTGGGTGGGGTGTAGGTGATGTGGGTGTGGTATGGGTGGTTTTAGTGATGTAGGCGATGTAGGTGATATGGGTGATCTAGATGATATGGGTGATGTAGGTGGTGCAGGTAGTGTAAGTGGTATGGGTGATGTGGGTGATCTAGGTGGTATTACCATAGCACCATCCCAATATTACCATAACACCATAACATCAATACCATAGCAGTATCACCATCCTACTACCCCTACCATCCTTACCACCCTTACCACCCCTACCATCTACTTCATTTCAGGCGATCTAAGAGTGTACACTTGGCAAATATCCGAGCTGAGTTCCCCTACGTTAAGAGGAGTGATGAGAATGATCTGAGAATCCAGCGCTTCGGAAATCTCCAAAATAAGCTGCAGCGCGGCTTTTCTGTTCAATCCATCCATAAACACATCAAACTCGTCCAAAACGCGTATTGGCGAAGACACCAGCGGCCAAAGAGATAGAAGAAAACATATTCCTGCAAATGACCTCTCTCCTCCGCTAAGACTCTGCTTGTTCCCTGTGCTCTTCTCGCTCACCATCACCTGCATCTCGAGCTCCTCTTTTTCGTGATCAAACAGCAGCGCTCCCGCGTACTCCCTCATCTCCATCAGCTCCGAAAATCTCTTCTCCGCCTGCTCTCCCACGCTCTGCAGCAGCATCTTCCGCCTCTCTATTCGTTTTTCTGTCCATCTTCCCACCTCCTCTATTTCTTTTCCGTTATCTGCTACCACTTTTTCTAATCTCTCTATTTCAACCGTTAACTGCTGTTTTTTCCTATTTAGCTGCTCAACGCTCTCTGTTTCTCTGCTTATCGCTGTTATTTTCGATTTGAGGCTCTCTATCTCCTCTTCGATCGACTCTGGATCCGCTGTTACTTGGAGCACTCTTCCCCGAGACGCCGATAGCGAGTCTTCTCGCAGTTTATAACACTCTTTTTTTGCCTCTTCTATCTCTCTATCCAGCCTCTCTATCCTCTGCAACATTAAATCGCTGTTGTACATCACCTCTATCAGCTGTTTTTTGAATATCTCGCACTCCTGCTGGATCTCCCGCTGCTTCCTCCTGCTAGACTGCTCTAATTGCGCGCTCTCTTCTTCTTCCTGCTCGTTTTTCTTCTTCTCTTGCTCGAGCGCTCCGATCGCCTTGTACACCTCGTCAAGCGTTTCCTCGATCGTTCTCTTCTGTTTTTCTAACTGTTCTGCGCTTGCAACGTGTTTTCTGTGCTGTATCAGCAGCTCGTCTGCAAGTAGCGACTTTTTCCTCCGCGCGTCCTCCTCTGCCTCCGCCAGCGCCGCCCTGCCCCTGCCCATTCTCTCCCTCAGCTCGGCTATTTCCTTCTCTGCTCCGTCCCTATCTGCAGCGCTCTTCTTCATCTGTTCGTGCAGCGCATATATCCCCGAAGACGCCTCCGCAATCTCCTGCTCTATCTCTTTTGCTCTATCCTTCGACGCCAGCAGTCGCTTTTCCTTCAGCACGCATCTCATATCGCTCATACTGTGCCCCACGTACTGTATCTTGTCTCCTTCTTTCGTGTACACCGACTCCAGCCCGCTTTTCATCTCCAGCAGCGCGTATCCCGCCTCCCGGTGCTCCACAAGCCCTATCTTCTCTATTCCAAGCAGTATCACTAGCTGCTCGACCGCTAGCTCCGCGCTATCTTCGATTTGCGATAGCACGCCGCACACGTTTCCCTCTTTTCTACCGCTCCTTTCCCCCGCTCCCGCCGCTCTTCTCATGATGCTTTCTGAGACTTTCTTCGCTTTCTCCTTAATTCTATCTCCCGATCTTTCCTCCTGCGTCTTTGTGACGTATATCTGGTACTTCTTCACGCCGCACTCTCTGAACACGTCCTCGAGAGCTATTTTGTCCCTTTGCGTGTGCACGATGTACCCGTACACCGTTCCTCCCAGCACTGCCTCTATCGCCCTTGCCCATTTTTCGTTTTTAACCGTTATATAGAGCCCAAGCGGGCCTGTGGCTCCAATTCCCCTTCTACTTATCAGAGCAAGCGCCTTCTCTGTCTGCGCCCCGTAGAAAAACATAGGGTTCAGCTCCTTTGCCGCTCGCAGTATCTCTTCTTTTTGCTTTTTTGAGTTTTCTGCTGCTCTTATATCCGTTTTAGTTCTCTCTAGCTCCGCACATATCTGGACTTTCCTGATCATGCACTCCGACTGGAGCTTTTCCGTCTCTTCGATCTCTTTTTTCTCGTGCTCGATTCTCTTTTCAAGCGTCTCTACGGTGTCTTCTGTCTGTTTTTGCGTTGCTGCTTTTGTGTCTGCGTCCATGATCCTCTCGGCTCTTCTGATCTGCTCCCGGTGCGTGCTAATTTCTACGTTGAAATGCTCTATTTCTTTCTCCACTTCTCTCTTTCTTGCTGCTTCTTTTTTCATCTCTTCCTCTATCTCTGTGTTTCTGTTGCTTCTTTTTACCTGTCTATCTAGCTTTTCTTTTTGCAGCTGCGATATTTCCTTTTGTAGTAGTTCTAGCTTTTCCAGAACTTTTTCTTTTTCTGCGCTTCTGTTCGCGTACTCTCTGTACGCGGCCTCTTTTTCTGTCTCTTGCCTCTTCACCTCCTTCTCTTTGCCGGCGTATTTTGCCCACACTTTTTCTGCCTCCAGCTCCCGGACCTTTTCCGATATCTCCGAATAGGACGTGAGAAGCGATAGCGCTGTCTCCACCGCGCTTAGCGTCTTTTTCTGCTTTTTGCTTCTCTCTTCTGCCCTTTCGATCGCGTCTCTCATCGCGCACAGCGACTTTTCGTTTTCTTCGTGTATTTTCTGCGTCTCTTCGATCTCTGTTCCTGCCTTGAAGAACCTGTACATCCCTCCCGGCGTTGTCTGCTTCAGAAGCTTCTTGGACCTGTCCTGCGTGAGATAACATAGCGGGTTGCTCAAAAAGACCCTAAAATGCTCCAGTATTCTTTTGAGATCCCTTTCCGTGTGGTACACAGCCCCTCCCCTCTCTCCGTATATTTTCATAGCAGTTCCTCTGTCTCTTTTGATGGTTTTTTGAATTGTGATGGTATTTCCAAACTCGTCCAGTCTGTAATCAGTGTTTCTTATTTGCACTTTGATAACGGAAAACCCCTCTCCTTTTTTAATATAGTGGCTGAAGCTCGGCCCTCTTTCCATTGCGCTCGATTTGAGCCCGAATAGAATCCCAAGCCCGATCATAATAGCGGACTTTCCGCTTCCATTTCCGCCCACTATGCATGTTATTTGCTTTTCGAACTCTACCACGAGGTTATGGTGGCACATGAAGTTCACAAGCTGGACGCTTCTGAGAAAACATCTTCCCTCCATAATAAAAAATTCGTGCTCTAATTAAACCACCGCTTCCACAAGGACCCAATCGCTTCAGAAACACTCAGCACCTCTTCGATCTTTTCCGCCCCCACTGATACTCCACTTCCTAATTAGGTATGACAGTACTTTTATAGGGATCTAGATGCCGTAGCTACTGGAAGACTAACCTGCCCATTACTTTACACACTTACTTATGCTAGTACTGGAAAAACCACATATACCAACAAGTATAGTAGTACGAGTTAATTCAAGATGGGTGTGGCGGTGTAGGTTTGGTGTGGCGGTGTAAGATGGATGTGGTAGTGTAATATTGATGTGGTGGTGTAAGGTAGGTGTGGTGGTGTAAGGTGGTCGTGGCGGTATACTAAGTCGAATATCCCAATAACCGTAACATGTAACAATCTGGACATACCGCCCATCCTAATAACACCTCATCTTGACCATCCTACACCACCCCACACCACCCCATGCCCTCTTTAATATTTTTGCTATACCCATGGCTTAATTACCATGACTAGCACCAGCTTTATGGATATTTCTGAAGAGCAGGTGGCTCGCACCACTATCCGAACGTTTAGACATAACGAAAAGGTAGAAGGTCTATTCCTCGAAGGGAATTTCCTCTTCACCGCCACCGAACACTACGTCTACATTTGGAACTATCTTGAACACTCTCTCGTATCTGCCACAAGAATCCAAACGGGCCCCTTCCATATCGACGCAGCAGCGGACCCTACATCTCTCAGGAAGATAGAAGCAGCCATAAGCAGAACAAAAACCGCCTCTATCTACATCTTTTCAAAAAAAAGATACATTACCATAAATAGAAACTTAGAGATATCAGAGCATTCCCAGAAGGAGTTTCTTCCGCACGCCCCCACCCCCGACGGGTACGTACTTCTCAAAAACCAGCTGGATCTTTTCCACTGCCACTCCTCTACAACCTATCTCAAAAAGATCCCCGCGCACCACGGCATCTGCACACAGATCAAATACTTCTCCTCGTTTCTGTATCTGTCCTTTGAGTCCGGACACATTCTGAGAACATCCCTCGCGCCCTCTTCTCCGTTCGACACTTTCCACCTCTCCATTGCCTCTCCAATTTTAGACTTCCACCCAAGTCCCCTTTTCGTCCTGTACTTCGACGCCCCCCTCCTCTCTCCGGCCCCTCTTCCCAGCTCTCTGAAAAAAACGCAGTTCACCAGCATCGTGTCTTTTAACCCATTGGGTATCTCTCTATTTATTTTATCTTCTCGATCCAGCTCCGTTATTCTTAACGAGCGTCTTAGCGTAGTGTTCAAAGAGAAAGAAGCAGGGGAGTATCTTCACCACCGAGAAGCCTTGTTTGTTTCTCGGATCTCCGGAACACTCTCTGAGGTCGCCTTCCACTCCTCTCTATCTCCACTCCACTAGCATAACGAGGCCAGAGAGCGCGTCTATCTCTTCTTCTGTGTAGTTGATGACCAGCCAGTCCTCTAGTTTGAACTCGTCTTTTTCTAATTCTCCGTTCAAGATGCTTATTTCGTTGTACGCGATGTCGTAGGTCTCTGGGTACCCCTCCGCATTAATTCTTATCATAGGCTGCCGCTGCCTGTGCTTAATTTCTTTGCTCATAAACTTCACCGGGCGGTGTTTCTTGTGGATCTTCAAATAGAGCCCGCAAGCGTTACAAAGATACCTCCCAGAGTCACTTCTTCTCCACAAAGGAGTTACATTTGTTTTACAGTTATCACACGTTATATCACTACCTTTTTTATATTTTATCATTCTCTGCTGATTGTAGATGATCAATTGTATTTTTGTATTTAATCAAGAAATTAAAATTTTATAGGTCCAAAATTTACGATAATATTCAAATAGAACTAATAAAGAAATTAGCAGAAAAATACTTCAAGAATTTACTAAGTGCAGAGCGTGTCGAACAGTAAAAGTGCCGAGCGGCGGGCGCGTAAGCGGCGGATAAGCGAGAGGAGTGGTGGATAAGCGAGAGGAGTGGCTGATAAGCGGCGCATAGATGTTAGAAGAGTAGGAGATAAATGGCGGATAGATGTGAGAAGAGTGGGAGATAAATGGCGCATAGATGCTAGATATGGATCAGCAGGATAAGCAGAAGAGAAACCTGCTAAGTAGCCAAACACTCGACCGCTCGCTCACTCCGCGACCTCTTAGGTGAAGGAGAGCTCGCAGTTGCACACAGGACATCTGCAGCTTCTGCTAAGAAGCCACGGATCAACGCACTCCGAGTGGAAATAGTGAGAGCAGTGGAGAATCCTAACGGCGGAGATCGGAAGGAACCTTTCGAAGCAAATAGGACACTCTTCGTATTTTCTTTCGCTCGTCTTGATAGATACGAACTCTTTTCTGGGCAGCGACACGAGATCCTTCAGAGAGACTATTTTTATGTGCGAGTCCTCTAGCTGCTCGAATAATGCAGGAAACACGAATATCATCACGACCAAAAATATAACGTACGATATCTGAAGCAGCGGAAACGGCTTTTCTTCTGGCTTACCCGGCGTCCACGCGTGATTAGAAAAATTAGGAGGCGAGCGGGATGCGTGGGGTGTTTTTGGAGCCTTTCTAATCCCAGAGGGAAGCGCTAAAACGTCAAATGACCCCATGCTACCTCCGCCTCCATTAAAATTTTTTATCTCTTTTTCGGCTTCCTTATTTGGACTCGCAAGTTTTTCTTCTATCTCGTAGCCGCCGCCCGCGCCCCTGCTTGCCTCTGTGCTCACGTACACCTCTAGTATCTCCTTATACCCCGTTCCGTCCTCGCTCTTCAGCTTAGACTGCAGAGGCGCCGGGAGCTTGCGCTGCTCAGGCACCGGCGGAAATATTCTCGACATCTGAGCCGGCGACACGAATAAGAGATGCAAAGTCAGCAGTATTTTCCATACTGTCTTCATCTTTATGTGTTTTCTCTAATTTCTAATAGCCTTAACGTGTCTCATGGATACCATAACAAATTCTACGAAATTTATTGGCCGGTGTTAAAATCATGGAGAAGAGTGGAATAGCTTCATTCTGAGGTTGTCCCGCTCGGAGACAAGATCCTCGTTTTCCGAAACAAGCTCTTTTACTATACTCTTGAGATTGCTCACATGCATGTTCTCTTTCCCCTGGAGAATTTCTATACATAGCCCCACGTCGTATTTTAGGTTGAAGTCTTTTGTGTTCGAGTGTACGTTTACAAGATATGCCATGAGGGTCTCTCTATCGGACAGCCTCTTCGTCTTGTCGCTAAACGTCGGCTCGTCGTTCGTCTTGTCTTCGAAAGGAACTCTACCCATCCAGGTGAAAAAGAAAGAGGATATATAGAAGAAAAGGCGGGAAACGCTCCCGCCCAAAACACCCAGCTCCACCTGTCACACGTCAGACTCTTCTCTTCCAAGAAAAGCCGCGCGTCAATGGTATAGTGGTAGCACATGGCCCTTCCAAGGTCGAGATCCGGGTTCGATTCCCGGTTGACGCATTTTTTGCGCCACCGATAAGCAAGAGCGCCGCAGAATAGCACGCTAGCCAGTGCCCTCCTCTGGCGCCAACTGTTAGTACAGGGATATTCCCGCATTCCCCCCTACTCCCTAGCTCTACCTATTTACTTAAACACTAAATAGCTCACGTACCCGTCGACCCGCCATATCCGCTCTATCTACCCACTCCATTCACTAACTGTGTCCACCCAAATACCTACTCATCTTTATTCATTATAGGAATATTTTGTTGTGTATCAAGGTTATCATCTGCTGCATGGTGCTTTCGCTCATCAGCTTCTCTGCTTCGTTCATAATTCTCTTCTTAACATCCATCCTTCCAACGGTCTCGATCTCTCTGTCCTCCTCTCTTGCCTTTTTCTCCTCTTCTATTTGCTTCATAAACTCTTCTCCAAGTGTTTTTATGTCCTCTCTTTGCTTCTGCGACTCTTTTTCGAACTTCTGCACGTCTTTCATCTTCAGGCAGTCTGCCCATGTCTTCTTGTGCAGGCTAAGTAGCATATTTTCTTCGAGCTCGCTCTTCTTGTACTGGATGTTAATCGAGTAGTAGTGCCTGTTCAGCCCGTGCAACATGCTTACCAGCGTAGGCTTATTGAGGTACCCGATGTTGGATGTGACTTGTCTCGGCTCTACCCCTGTAACTGACTTGTGCATCGGTATGAGGCGGAACGCGTCTATTACGACTTTTCCCTTAACGCTCTGTATTGGGTCGATCACCACAGCTACAGCTCTTTTGGACAGCTGCTCAAACCCTGACTGGGTGTTCATGTCCACGCTAGAGAGCCAACAGCCAAATCCTGGATGCGAGTGGTACCATCCGACGACGCTTTCCCCCCTACCTGTTATTTTCAGCATGTCCATCATTTTCGTTTGGAACACGGGGTCTACCGCCTCCACGCTGACTCCTGTTCCGCTCTGGGGCATAGCAAAGACGTCTGCTACGTGGATTGTGTATTCGTCAATGAACTCTCCCAGCATCAGGCCCATGACCTCCATTGGGACGCCTGCTCTGCCGTGTTTTAGCATTTTGATTAGTGCTAGCGAGGATATTTGGATCGTCTCTGCCGCGTCTGAGGTGTACTGCTCCTCGGACATTCGCGCCTGCTGGTCCCACATTCTCAACAAATAAATTTTGGAGATTTTACGTATGAGCGAAAGTTGCACGGGAGACGCCCGGTCCGTTGAGGAGAGAGAAGAGGAGATTATAGCGAGAATATTGGAGGTTAAAGATAGAGGGAGAGGCAGGGCGGGTGGTGTAGGTGATGTAGGCAGGATGAGTGATGTACTTGGTGAACGCACATTAAATAATGGCATGGCACACCAAAACATCCCATCTGCCGCCCAGACTGCCATACCATTTGCCATTCCATCCGTAAACCTATCTGCCGCCCAGACTGCCGCCCCATTGGATAACCGGTCGTTATTGGAAGAGGTTATGAAGCTGGTGCCGGATGTAAATATGGACAAGTACGTTAGATTTGATCGGTTGAAGGATAGTTCGGGAAATATTCAAAATCCTCCTCCGATGTACCTTGCAATAATCGAGCAGGAGATGCTGTACCCAAAAGATTACGAGAACAGAGCACTAGATCGCTTAGTGCTGATTATTGAAAAAACCGTTGATAAGCCAGACCTTGTGCATCTACATAGAACATTGGCGAAGCTTTTCAAAGCATCCTTTAGAAACAGATACTCTGAGGAGTACGACAGGTGGATAGCACTTCTGATCGTGCGCCTTATTAGCATGGGAGCGGAAGAGAGCAGCGCGCTCGGATATTTTCAAGGAATTATCGAACGACTTGGAGATGTTAGCGGTGCTTACAGAGACAGGGCAGTGATACTTAGCGACTACATTACAAACAAGGAAATATCGCACGTATCAGACGAGTCGCGCCACTTCTACTCGCACATAGCGCAGAGGCCGGGCGTAGAGGAGGAAGAGACGGAGCTTGAGGAGGAAGAGTCTTCGGACGTCTTCATTACAACCCTTGCGGAGTACGTTTCGATCATCACGGAGATAGGGTTCAGAGATAAGAGCAATAGAAAAAAGATCAGCACATTGGAGCAGCTGTACAGGATCGCGCCCCAGGAGCCGCTGGAAAGATTGAAGAAAAATCTTCTGGTGATCGCTCAGGTTTTATCCGATTTTCAGACAGAAAAAACACAAAATTTGATAACGTACCTGGTATCTTTTGGAGATTTATCGTACGAACTTCTCAAAGTAGTATACCAACGCCAGAAATACTCTTTTTACATGCGGAGTACGGCTGTCCTGTGCACCATTGCAGCGATCGACGAAATAGAGACGCCGGTTGTCAGAAAGATAGCAGCGTACCTTAGAAGAGCTGAGCTCTCCCAGGAAGACCGAGACCTGAAAATCCACTTTCTCCTTCAACAGGCAGATAAAAGAGCTCGAAATAGCGGCTAAATAGGCGGCATATGGGGTGGGCGAGGCGTATTGTGCGTCCCGTCTAGCCTTCGCCAAAGCCATTGGCATATCTTGAATATTACTGTAGACCTATACCGTATCCCAAGGACATTCATTGCTAGCGGTGGTCGTGGTGTTTTATCGTTGTTCATGTCGTATTGCTGGCACACTCCATCATCTATCTTCATTACAATCCATCTTCTATCCTCAGCACACCCTATCATCTATCCTCATCACACCCTATCATCTGTCCTCATCACACTCCATCTTCTATTACTCATCTGCTAACCCTTTACGCGCCCTGCAGCACCTTTCCTACAAAAACTATTCACATAAATACCCGGCCAACAATTACCACACTAGGTAACTGCCAATCGCTTACACTTCAATCGAACAGAGCTCTTCCCCATCTACCCAGAGCATATACATCTGCTACGCTTTCCATCTCTTAGCGGGCCTCCAACGGGTATATACTATGCGCTTTCATTTAGACGCTTCTTTCGGCCCATGGTACCCTATGTTTAATTAGGAAGTTTTTTGAAGAACGCTCCTGATGATCTTCGGCCCATTCCCAAATACCCCAAGTATAATTGACAACACGCCAATAAATTTTATATTTGGAGAGCCATGGACGAAATAGAGAGGGAAATCGAAGAGATTCAGAACGGAGAGTCTTCTATTTCAATCGAGAGGCTTGTTTCCGAAAGGATAGAAGAGGTTCTCAGCTACATTTCCTTTTCAACGTACAAAGAGGGGCAGAAGTCGCGAAAAATAGGAGTTATAGAGACAATCAAAGGGGTTCTAACGGACAAGTCGTTCTGCAAAAGACTTTGCACGCCCCGATACGTGTTTCTCTTAGCAGAAATCCGAAAAAACACGCAGAGCAAAAAGATATCCGAGGGTCTTTTGGAGGTCAGCTACGAGGCGTACGCGAACGGGATAAAATCGCTTCTCGAGTTCAGCCCGGAAGAGACGCTGGGCGTTATCGTGCAGGCGAGGAACATGTGCTATTTGGAAGCTGTTCTGGAAAGCGGAGACTCGCAGCACGTGGTCGATCTTTTTCCTTGTTTCTTTGCTCTTTCAGGAGAAAATTTCCACAAATGGATAAAGTTTTTGATCTCGAAAAATTTTGTAGATATGGTGTTCAGGTCCCTTAGCAGGCAGAGGTCCATGCAAAAAGAGACGCAAAACTTCACCAAGCTTATATATCTTCTAATATCCTTCTCGGGCACGATCTTCAAAAGAGACTTCCCAGCAGACATCGGGGTGGACTACTCGTTCTTCTACAGAGAGATCGAAAAAAGGGCCTCTGCGATTCTCGACATCGTCTTCATCGACTCTGATGCCGTGAACCGGCTCTCCGCCCTGCACGCGATAAAAGAAATGATCAAAGTCCTCGAGTATCTCCAAAAAGACCCAAACCCGTTCCACTTCTTTTTCAGGTACGTTGCAGAGTCGCAAATACTGAGAGCCCTTAAGAACAGCACCTATCTTCCCGACACCCAAATCAAAATCATACTGCTGATCAATCTCATCTCGCGCACAGTCCGCTACAAAAGCGCGTCCCTGCGAGAGTTTTTCATCACCTCGAAAATTTTACCAGATCTTATCAGGTTCCTGTACCAAACAACGACGTACACCGTCACCAACGAAATGTGCACCTTGATAAACGAGCTTGTGCACGTAGATCGATCGTTCTACATATCGGCAATCCTTGATATCTGCGAAGAGGTGCAGAAGCAATCGCTAAAAAAGCCGATAGAGTCTCTCTCAACCTCTCAGAAAAAAAACGGCCCTACCTCAGCCGTTCTCGACTGCGTTACTCCCGTGCTCCACATCCTCTACAAGCTCTACTGCGCCTGCGCGTCAGAATCCAACTCGCAGAACACAAAACCAACGGAGATAAAAACCTCCCAAAAAAGATTCACTGTGATAGGCAAGGAAAGCGCGGTGTACCAGATACTCCAGGCCCTGCGCTTTTTCGAAGAAGACTCCATGCGCTGGTACAGAAGCACGAGACTCCAAGAATACGAGAAAAAAACGTCCCTCGAATACGTGAGAGCGTTCCCCGACACAGCCTCCAACCTAGACCAGTTCTCGAGATACTTCCCCAGCTACCTATCCTCGGTACTTCCGGAATATCCGCTGTTTCTTCTCTAGAAATACTACTGATCAGACGGATGGTCTAAGGAAGTGCGACGGTAGTAGCAGAAAACGCCCTCTGATTACGATGCGACTGTACATGAATATTCGTATATTTAAATGCAGGGCTGCACTAGATGGTCTAAAATAAACTAGGACTAATAGTAAGAGGTTGTATTGCTTCTATAGATCGGCTGGAGCTTGTCAAGTAGCATTGTATTTGTAGATTGTAGGGTAGTTGAGTAAATAGGTTGTAGGCTGCGGGGTAGTTATGTGAATAGGTTGTAGACCGTAGAGTAGTTAACAGAATAATTTGCAGACCGTGAGGCAGTTAACTGAACAATTCTAGCAATAAATCTGTTACTCTTTGATATGAGGTCCACAAATGCCATCACATCTGCAGCACATCTACATTGCCGTACCTGCACCATTACAACAAATACCACCAGATCCTAACTTTATTTATAGCCTGTTGTTTCTCTTAACAGCTGACCTATAGTGAGGTATCCAGTTCGCCGGTATCACGTTTCTTCCCTTGTAGTACCTTGCAAGCCTGTTGATTTTCGACTCCACCAGCCCTAGTCTGTATTTGGAATCTATGTCCTGTTTGTTCGTCTCCCTGTGCTTCCTTATGTTGACCGCTTTGCTCACGAGCGCTGCAAGGTCTTCTGGGACGAGCGGAGCGAGGTTGTTCTTCATCAGAATAAGAAGAAGCTTTTTCCCCGAAAAGAAGCTCATTTTACCTATTCCGTACTCGTCTCTCAATATTGTACCTATTTTCGACATGCTTACCCCTTTTTTGGCGTGTCCAACTATTTTTTGCTCGATTTCTTCATAGTTAGCTTCCAGCCAGTCCGGCGACTCTCTAACATAAGGCGCCGTTGACCCGGATATACCCTTTCCATCTGTGTGCATGCGACCCATTCTTCTACAGGGGATAAAATATTTTAAAATTTAATAGTTCAGAACACTTTTTAGAGCGCATAAAATATTAAAAATATGAGCAGCAGAAGCACCAAGGGTAGCGCCAGCGCCTCGCTAAGCTCTCTGTTTCAGCTGAACGCCAAAAGGCTTCACAGGTTTTTCAGAGATAAAAGAGGCCCAGTTAAAGAAAACGAGATAAAAATTATACTGAGACTGCTATTTAGAAGCATCATACAGAGGAAAGAGAGCGACGCTGCGGGAGATGAAGTGCAAGCTAAAATCGAGACGGATGAGGTGGAGAAGCGTGGCACGGAAGGTGTAATCGGGGAGAATGAAATTGAGGATGAAGTGGAGAATGAAGGGAAGGATAAAATAGAGAATAAAGGGGAGAATGAAATTGAAGATGAAGGGAAGAACGAAAAACATTTAGATAGTACAGGCCATGCTACCGGCAATAACGATGACAGCGCAACCTTTAACGAAGATAGAAACAACTCCGCTAAAAACCTTCAACACAAAAACTATTCTTTTGATATTGGAGAGATCGGGGAATTGACCGTCAAAAATAACGGACCTAAATTCTCTTTTCAAATATAAGTGCCCGTGCTGTAGATCAAGCTGCAAAAGCTCTTTTTTCGCCGCAAAGTGTCTGGTTGGCCTGTGATTAGAGCAGCTGGCAGCTTGTGGAGTGGTCAGCGCTGCGAGGATGTTTAATTGCGACTGGATCTGCCGGCACACTCTCGCTAGAATACGGGACGCCCTAATAAAGCGATCTTCAGCGTACAAATATGCGATAAAAATGGATGCTCGAGATGCTGAGAGGCTCCTGCACCTAAAAAATCGCTGAAATAGCAGAAACCCCTTCCAAACCCAAAACCACTGCACAAAAACCCTTCCTTAATACCCAGCCCACGTCCAATCGACACTAACATAAAATTTTTACTCGATCTTGCCAACAGTATCTAAATATTTGCAAATTTATTTTACCTAAAATGAACAGCAGAGAAGGTGGCAAGAGAAAGCCGCTAAAACAAGAGAAAAAAGAACAGAAAGAGATAACAGAAGAAGAACTCAAATTCCAGGAGAAGAAAAGACAGGACGAAAAGAATAAAAAAGACATGATAGATAGTATGAAAGGGAAAAAAAAGTAGTTCACTGAGTCGTTGAATCGGTATTTAGCTTGCATCGTGGAATATCCCAGCGAATAGTTTGCAGATCTGGAATATCCCAGCGAATAACTTTCAATAAACATCTTCTAACCCATAATCAGGTCCACAGTTAGTACCCACCTGAATTTCCAAGGCGTACAACAGTTTTTAATTCCCCCAGCTTCAATTACCAAATTCTCCCCAGCTTCGATCGCCAATCTCCAGATAAAACCTCCCCTCCACATCCGCTCCATACTATCTCAACAGCTTCTACTACGAGAAGACTCTTTCATACCAGCCGTCATCTCTATCTCTATCGCATATCTGCATCCTGAAAATTACCCTACTGGAATATCTATCCGCTATGCCAAGCCATCAAATACACCAGCCGATCCGATCTCAGCCCAACAGCTGTCCGTCCAAACACCATCGCCACACCAGCCCTTATCTTTATCCTAAACTGAAGATTTATTTTCCTACGCCTTGTTCTCTACCGGAACTTTCCCTTTCTCCTCTTCCTTAGCCTTTCCTGCGCTCTTCTTGGACCCGTACACCGTTCCAAACGAAGAGCTTGCCAGAACCTGGAGCTCTCCCGTCGATACTATCTCCTCTAATATCCTCTTCGAAACAGACGTGAGGAAGTTGTACTTCGAAGAAATAGTTGCAGGCGTCACAACGTTCATTGTGCTAACTTCTTTTTTTATCTTCGAGAACAGCTCCTGGCTGGTCACTGCGTTCTTTTGGACTTTCTCCTTCTTAACCGATGCTGTCCACTTCTTTGGGTCTTTTTTCTTTTCTGGCTTGTCTTTTGACGCTCCTTTCTTCTGCTGCTTCGCCGGATCTACCTTCTTGCTGGCCATGGGTGCAAAATTAAAAGAAAATTTATTTTGTTTCTGTTCCCCGTTGGAAAATGCCAGCGCTCGTTCAGGCCATCTGGTGCCAGCCGCAGCCTATTAAAAAAACTAAGCCCGAAGTACCCCTCAGAGTCCCACTGTAGATAGCATATTTAGGAAATCTTCTTAGCGTAACCAGCCTGCCTAACTGCGGTGCGCTAATAAAAACCTCCAATAGCCCAAATCGCACCCTATCTACACTAGGGCATTTAAGCGAATATTTATCCTAACTATTGGTCGTTGATATGAGGTATGTGAGACGGTGTGTTACCCATAGATGAGTGTTGATATGGTGGATGGTACGTATCTAGAATGTCGCTTTCAAAGAGAAGCCCGCTGACCTCACGATCTTTTCGATGACGTGGCGAAAAGCCCTTCCCCACCGGCTCCTCCAATCCCATAAATCGCATAACACGAAACCATCCATATTGTAGGCTCGCACTCATCTACGATATTTATTGTAACTTCATGCGTACTCACAAAACAACCGGTACCAACAAAAAATAACGGCCGAAATTAGCCAGCTTCAAAAACTTTCCAACACTCCCCAATCCAGCCAATAAACCTAAACCAGCACCAACTCTCTTCAGTCACCCGCACTAGTCCAAACATGCAACGTACTCTTCTATCTCTACGAAGCACCAACGCGTTTTCACAGCCACCCAACCGATAGTACAGCCCATACGCCATGCTCTTTTTAGCTATCGCATGTTCAGGCCTTTCCGTACAGATCGAGCTGGATCCGCCGCTCCCCCCCCCCACCTCTTTTCTATCTCTATCTAGTGTCTTTGCGATTTATTATTCGCAAGAATCTCAGCGAAGAAGCCGGTTAGCCGGGCCTAGTTAGCGCCGCGCCTACCATCTTTTGCCTCCCCGGGGCCCGCCCACTCTTTGCATCGATCCGTACCGCCTGTTTCCTCCGAACGAAGAAGAGTCTCCCCGCATGCTGGCCGCGCTGATCAGCTCTGTCGGAACCTCCTGCTTCGTCTCTCTAAGAATTTCAACGTACTTCTTTGCGTTTCCTCTGTCGTCTCTCATGCAGAAAAACGTGAACGAGTGGCCTTCTTCGCTGTTTCCTCTTGCGGTTCTTCCGATTCTGTGGATGTAGTCTTCGCAGTTTCCCGGGAAGTCGTAGTTTATCACCGCCTTCACGTCCTTCACGTCAAGCCCGCGCGCTGCCACGTCCGTTGCCACAAGAATCGAGCGCTTTCCGCTCTTGAAGTCGTTAATGATCTTTGTTCTTTGCATCTGCGCCTTATCTCCGTGCAGCGACTCCGCCGGCCACCCGTGCTCCTGCATCTTGTCGGCAAGCTCGTCGCACTGTCTCTTCTGGTTGCAGAATATAATAATCTTCGGCGTGTTCTTCTCGTCTCCGCCAACCTCTCCAAGAAGCTCCGAAAGCTTCTCGTCTTTTTCGAATCTCTCGACAACGTACGTCTTCTGCACGATCTTTGCGTTCGCAACCAGCTCTGCCGACCCGATTTTCACCTGGATGTAGTCGCTCATGTAGTTCTTTGCTAAATCTCTTACCTCTTTTGGCCAGGTCGCGCTCCACATCAGCGTCTGTCTCTTCTTGCTCGTTTCCGGGATGATTTTTCGCAGCTGCGGCTCGAACCCCATGTCCAGCATCCTGTCTGCCTCGTCCAGCACAAGGAACGTCACTCTGCTGAGGAAAATGTCTCTTCTCTCGTACAGGTCGATGAGCCTTCCCGGCGTCGCAATGAGGATCTCCACCCCCCTGTCTATCTTCTCCCTCTGCGGGCCGTACGACACTCCTCCGTACACCGCTGCAGACCGCAGCCCGAAGTACCTGATGTACTTCGCTGCTTCCTCTTCTATTTGCACGGCAAGCTCTCGTGTGGGCGCCAGCACCAGCACGATTGGCCCGTCTCCCCTTCGCAGCGGTGCCTGCGCCTTCGCGTGGATCATCGCCGGCAGAATAAACGAAAGCGTCTTTCCAGACCCCGTGTTCGCAATCCCAACCATGTCTCTTCCGCTGAGCGCCATCGGCCACCCCTGCGCCTGGATGGGCGTCGGCGTTGTGTACCCCGCCCTGCTGAACTCTTTCAAAATCGAAATCGGAAACCCGAGGTGCTCAAAGTTCATGCACGGGTTGGGAATGTTGCTTCCCGTGATTCCCATGTCAAATTCTTTTCTTATTTTCTCCACCTCTTCTTTCTTCAGGCCTGCTACCTCCTGGTGCTCTTGGTAGAACTCCCTTTCGAACTCTACCGGGCCGTTGTCGCTTTTTCCCCCGAACGTGCGCTTTCCAGAGCCCTGGAATCCTCCTCTGTCCTCTCTGGGCCTTCTGTCTCTTCTGTCGTCGTTGTTCCACCGCTCTTTTCGCCCCTCTCCGAAGCTTCCTCTTCGCTCTGCGTCATCTCTCCAACTGTTATGTGCCATTGTATTTTGAAAAAATTTTTTTACTTATATTCACAAAATTCTTCTTTATTTGCCTATATCTATGTGTGTTTTCTCTTTGTTGGTGGTAGTGATGCTGTGTGGTGGGGTGATGTGGTGGTGTTATTTGGTATGTCCATGTAGGTGTTCATGTGGTAGAATGATATGGTATGTCTATCTTTTATGTCTATCTTGTATTTCTATGTAGGTGTTCATTTGTTGGGTCTATGTGAACCATCTATGTGGTGCGGTTATATAGGAAATGTAACACGTCCTCTCCACACAGCACTAACACCTGCTGTGGCCCAACTGCACCTTTACTTTCTTCTATAAATGCTGATAAGCTGCTGCCCCTGCAGCGTTTAAAGACGGCTGGCACGACCCCTTTGCCATTCCGATATGTTTATCGCTTATACGCTGGAAACTACATTATTCTGATATTTCCTAATCTGGC
>Ga0190275_10000163_pt1 | contig 72131 bp, 54 predicted proteins | sample Popmic550T_FD_133745 | JGI IMG/M metagenome (GOLD analysis project Ga0190275, IMG submission 133745) | Populus adjacent soil microbial communities from riparian zone of Yellowstone River, Montana, USA - 550 T | ecosystem: Environmental > Terrestrial > Soil > Riparian zone > Trees stand | place...
AAGATGGGTCTTATCAGGTAGACAAGCGCAGGATGAGTCTTACCAAGTATAAATTGTAATAAGCCACAGCCAGTACTACCCATTTATTGCACCCTGACCGTCCAAGACAAACCGCCTGCCTCACAACGTCTGTTTACGCTTTTTGTGTTAGAGAGAAGTTGGCAGTACTCTCCCAGACCCTGACGCAGCGCGCTCTTCTGCACTGAACCTCCAAGAAAACACCCTCTGGCTGTTGACAACAATCTCCAGCGACTTGAGACGGGAGAGCTGCAGAATGTGTCTTTTGTCAACACTCTTAAGCGCTTCTTCCACGATCTTGATACAACTCTCGGTGCTCTCTGTGTTGCATTTCAGAACTATGGCCATGGTTTTCGAAAAGCCGCACCAGGTGTTCGAAAGTGCGAGCAGCTTTTTAAACAGCTCCGAAAAGACACAGTATCTTGCGTGTTTGAAATCCTTCAAGGCGATGTGCGCTTCAACGTTGGCGACCTTAAACAGCTGCTTTTCTAGAGTTATTTTAGAGTGCAGCCTGTATGAATGGTGGGTGGGTGAGTGGTATGAGTTGGGCTGATGTCGTGGGCGCTTTTTCACCACAATGCGGGGCTGTTAGAACCGCGCTGCAGAAATATATCACCGCTAAAGCCATTAACACCACCACTACCACCGCCATCTCCGCCGCTCCATAATCACCCGCTACAAACTGGCATATGTATTTTTCTGAAAATTTTTATTTTAACATATTTTTTATAACGGGAGCTCCTCAGAGAGTGTCAAATAAGCCTTGACCGGTACTATCAAATTTCGAGGATGGTCGTGGTGCCGCAGTAATTATAGCCATATAATTACAAAGATGGCACAGTGCTGATGCCCATAATAATTCTCTCGATATCTGCTAAATACTTAGGGACTATCAGATAGGACAAAATTAGTAAATATTTACCATTCTAGCACAATCAGCTTATCCTCTATTAAAAATTTACAAATATTTATACTAGCTATGAAATTTTATTTTTCTGATCACAGAATATGAAAGATTTAGCAAAACTAACGACTGTATTCTTCTTTGCGGTTGCTGTGTTCGCAAGCACGCTGGAAATGAGCGTGGAAAACAGCGCCACAAGAGAAAATTCAGAGCACGTACGCAACACAGCGCTAAATACCAAGAAAAGCAGGATGCTAACATTGAACAGAACAGAAAATAGAAGATACAGCAGCGATGCGCTCTGGGCGCCCGCAGCAAAGAGGCCCGCGTACGGAGGACAGCTTTTCTCACACGTTGTAAAGGCCGCAATGCTGGAGTACCCGGACTGGGTGGTGTCCGAAGCCTCTTGCTTCTTCGAAAGCAAAGGGGAGACATCCAAGGCCATAGAGTACGCCGTTATAGAGGAAAGAAAAATCGGAGAGAGAATCAAACGCGTTAGAATACGCGGGACACAGCGCCCAGTGATAACATCATTTGTCGGGTATGAGGACCGAATAACAGTTGTTGCAGGGGAAGTCGTTTTGAAACTGCAGGATAAGCGGTTCATGGAGATACGCTCCCACTCGCCAAAAAAGGAACAACAGGCGTACTTCAAAAAAACGAACATCACAGACGTTGTGAAATACGAACTAATACAGAAATCAACAGGGGTTGTAAGGGAGCTGTTCAACGACTCGGTGTCAATGAAAGAAGGCGCGCAGGACGGCAAGAACCTGAGCGTGTACGTGATGGAGCACCCGCGTAACAAAATGAAAAGATGCGTCTGTTTCAAGCTTGATGAGGGGATGGCGGATCAGGCGGGCAAAGAGTTTATGGAAGAAAGCGCTACTCAGATGGCAGGCGGACCCTCGGCGCTAAAAGAAAAGGTCGCATGTCTTCTGATCTCCGTTCTTTCGGACAAGCACCTGCTGCCAACCGCGGGCGGATACCCTTTGGAAGACGAAAATTCGCCGAACATCGTCTTTTCGGTAAGCCACCGCACTCACTTTGCAGATCTTTCGGGGTTTCGGATAGAAGAGCCGTTTTTCTACGAGATCACGGTGGAAGAGATCCAAAACAACGAGGCATACTGCACCGGGCAGTTTGTTCAGAACGGCAAAGTCTTCGCATATGCGTACCAAACAGGAATACTTAGAGAACGAGTAAAACAGATTAGCCGTCTGTAGTCTAGATCGGAATTGTACCATTGGATAGACAGCTGGAGCGCTTTGTGCGCAGCTGGAAATAAAGATAGATATGTTGATAGACTATGCTGTTTTTGAGATGCAAATATGCGGTAAAATAAGCGGGTTGTAGGGCCATATCGAAGAGCAAGAGATATTATGGGCCGGTGTAGCCATCGCTTATTAACGAGGAGAGAAGGCGCCCCTGCGCTTACAAAAAGTGTTCACCTAAGCACTCCCCAGCAACTCCTTCAGATATCTCACAGTTCACGCCCAACACGCTACCCCTTTAGATACACCGCAAAAAGCACGATTCTTCTCAGCCGAGCAGTTATTATGAGGAAAGCGTAGTTCGCGAATAAACCACGTTCTGCAATGAAAATTATTTCGTCTCTGAATGGTGCGCGAGAAGTACAGGTACATTGTTTGTCAAATAGAGAACGTACGGGAGCCTTCGATTATATCGGAGAAGAGTCTGTACAGGGCTCTGCAATCGTGTGCGGACGCAGTTCTCACAGACTGGGAGTATGCGGCGGTGTTTCCAAAGACAAAAATGGCGGAGTACTTCCCATACAACAGGCTCGGCATATTCAAGGTGCCTTTGATTGGAAAGCGCGCGGCTATCAGAGCGCTAGAAGAAATAAGAGAAATAGATAACTTCGCGTGCTCTGTTCGGCCAATAAAAACGTCCGGTATCATCAAAAAGGCAAGAAAGTGGATTATCGAAAACATACACAAAAAGTGAAACACACGCCTCTGGACGCAGGGCTTGTAGCAAAATACGGCAAAGACACGCCAATGTGCTACATCAAATAGAACAGGTCTAATGAGAATCCAACAGCACCTGACAAAGCAGGTTAGTTTTACCTCCTTAGCCCCTATCTGCCCCTTTTTGCCACCTCTCGCAACGCCAGCAGTTTATCAACCCTTGCACCCACGTGGTACCCGCACTTGCAAAAATTATTCACAGTAATCTACGGTCTGCCTTTTAGCCTCCGGTAACTTTTTTTAAAAAAGTACGAGAATAAATTCCTAGAATTTCGATATTTTTTAGAAAATGACAACAGTGCTGCTCCACGATATCATCAAGCTTGCGTCGCCTCTGACTGTTACTCTAAGCAGCACAGACAAGGAAACACGGATACTAGCAGTAAAGAACGTTGAAATGCACATTTCGATAGGAAGGAACACGATGTACAACAAGCTCGTGGGAACCGTTGAAATGCGCACGCAGGACTTTCTCAAGCTGCTCAGAGAGACCAAGGTGTTCTCGGACATAGAATTCAGCAAAGAGAAAAAAACAGCAACGCTTCATCTCGGGGAAAGCGGCACTCTGCTCTCGTTGGAGTGTCCCTTGACGCTGGGGGAGTACCAGAACCCGCCGGTGGTCCCGGTCAAAATTCTGTGCAACCTCAACCCCGGGCTGATTCGAGAAATCAACGCGGAAAACGCGTCTTCGGTCGAGTTTATATTTGAGAAACAGAGCCTCAGGATCGGAGTGCGCGGAGAAATCAGGACAGAAGCGGTGCAGAAGAACGCAGAGTACATAAAAAGAGAGGAAGGGCAGGGGATGTTTGTTATGTCCTCAGAGTCTTTCCAGCCGCTGGTGCATCTCTGCAGGCTTGCGCCAAACCGCGTGATCATGGGAGTTGAGCGCCACCTGTGCACCTTCTATGTCTACTTCAAGGAAGTCACAGTTATTGTGTACAGCCAAGGCGCGCTTATGTAGCCGGTGCCGCGGTGGAAGAAAGCCACCTCTCTGATTGGAGAATAAATACGGGAGATAAGGAGAAGCATGTTTTTGAAGAGTCACCATGCTCTAGCCTGCGCTGGCGCTGTTCCTGTTGTTGTCGGTGCGGTTCTTCTGATAAGAAGTACAAAAAAGCCCAAAAAAGGAAAAACAAAAATTATCTTTACTGACATGCACAGAAAGCTCGAGGTAGACATCGAAAAAATCGCAGCAAGAAACTGGAGCGTGGACTCTGCAGGGGTCCCAGACGAAGAGCTCTCGGAGAAAAGCTGGGTATCCGTGCGAATAGAGCATATCTCCAAAATATCAGCAGAAAAAATCAACGGGCTATTCGAGTTTTTCCGGGCAACCGGCACCTCTTCAGAGATATTGGAGCTGTGTGGCATCGAAGAGACGCGGGCATTTCGCGCAGCGTGGATAGAGTCCCTCCAAACGGTTAGAAACCTCGTGCTCGAAAACTGCGCGATATCTAGCGCCCTCGTTGCAGAGATAGAAACGGTGTCCAACATCGGGTCTCTAAAAATATGCGGCGAAGCATCAGCGCTCGAACCAGAGCTTGGACCCGTAGCATTCCAGGCAGTCAGCGCCATATCTTTTGAAAACACCCCTGCAGGCCTTTCCGAGCGGTTTCTGACCTCTTTTGCGCCGACGAGAAAGACCGCGCTCTATTTCAACAACTCGAAAATCAAAGATACCGCGCACCTTTGCAGGTTTTCGAAGTGGATATCGCGGCTTCAGATAAAAAACGAAAGATACATCGGCTTCGACGTTGAGCGCCTCAACTTCTTCGAAAATCTCGAATGCGCCTCTTTTTCCAACATGCTGCAGCCGTTAGACGCGTCGCGTATCTCCGCAGCCATCCGCCTTCCATTTCTGTGGAGTTTGCAGCTGTCTTTCGACATGGTTAGCGCTGTCGACTGGCGCGCCACCTTTTCCAGCAACCCGAGCACCCGCGTAGAGATCCTCTACCCCGTAGATAACGGCAAAAAACAGACCAGCATGCAGTACTCCCTAAGTGAGTCGAAAGAGCGCCTCGAAATCAAAATCATGTCCGAGGACGGGACGGGCGAAGACGCGCCCCTGCCGGTAGAGGTCCCGCGCCGCACCGTGGCCCAGATGCTAGAGACGCCAAATCCGGTCCAAGCGTGCTCTGCTATCTCCAAAGTCTCCTTCATACTAGCACTGAAACTAACGAAAGAGAGCGCCGTTCATATGGTAGCGGTCCTAAAACACCAGATACAAGCGCTCAGCTTAGAATATCTGTGCGTATATTTCAGCTTCCCGTGTGCCGTTGAGATCTCACTTATAGAGACTCTTCTAGATAGAGGCACCTGTCCAGTTCTGAAAAAAGTCTTGTTGATAAACGTGCTTGTTCTGGATGAGAAAAGAGTGGGGGTAGCTCAGAAGGAGAGTACGGCTGGTGCAGAGAGGGTCCTGCTGTACCAGGGTGAGATCGAGCGTGTTGAGTTTGTGCATGCAGATAAGGCAGGAGAGGAAGGAGTATGGGAAGCAGATGAGAGAAAAGGGTTCACAGAATATTTCAGCGCATTAGAAGATTTTCCGAAGTTAAGTTAGACCGGTATGAAGATGGCGTGGGTGGTAGCAGTGATGTGAGTAGCAGCGTGGATATCGATAATGGCTATTGGCAGGGGTTATAGGCATTGCTTATCAGTAATTGATATCGGCAGTGGTTTATACGCAGTGGTTATACGCACTGCATAACGATAATGGTAATGGATAACGGTAGCGGGTATTGGCAAGACTTTTTTGCCAATTCAGTCGTTTATTTTTGTCGCATATTTATACCGTTAATTAGTGTGGCGAGAATATGCCAACAGAATACATGGCAATCCAGCAGGCACTGCAAAATAATCAGCGCTTCAGAAGTGCTTAGGGTATTCTTGGGTCTCTACACTGAAGATTCGATGTAAGCCACAGCAGAGCCGTTGAGAATACTCTTGCCAACCACTTCTTTTGTGTCCCATAGCACCATCTTGTCTAGAACGAGGTTTATGTTCGAGTCGCATCCCAAAAAAACGCCGACGTAGCTTCTCCCAGTTCTCATAACAACTCTTACATTTCTTCCTGCTTGCATTACTGCCCAGTCCAGAGGGAACATAATAAAATTTCTTAGAAGCGCTAAATTTATAGGTGCAGGCTCGTACCAAATGGCGACATGTTGCCGAAGATGTGAGCGTACGTTAATAGACTGCTGCCGGGTATTTAAGAGGATGATTTTTGTATGTGCAGAGGTACCTTAGTGGGTGAAAAGGGTTAAAAACTACGGCCAGTACGCATATTTCGGCATTTGGTACGGGTCTGCATACACAATGACTGGTGCTAACAAAAACTACCCACCTAAAATACCTCAGCCAAAAACAGCCTTGTATATTTCAACTATTTATTTATGAGGTGGTTTTAACCGGCCTGAAGCTTTTTTTGTTGTATTTTGATCTAGATTGTTTTGGTTTTTCTAACAGCCGATAATAAGTACCTGTAAATGTTAGAAGTAAAATGGGTATAGCTTTACCAAATCCAGTGTCCAGTTATTCAATAACATGATCTATATTTCAATTTAGCAGGAAAGGTAGATTAGCCATGCAATGGATGGATAAGGGTGGATCAGTTATATAATGGAACGATAAGGGTAGATCAGCTATATAATGTATAAGTAGTTATCATATTATCATATCAATAGAAGATCCACCCATCCATCCGACCTACCTATCCTACCCATCACACCTATCCGCATCCACCTGTCCACATCTACCAATCCACCCGACCTACCACACCAATCATTCCATTAACACGAACAGTCCTAGACAGAAGATCAGTGCAGCTGCATAGAACGCCTTTACCAGAAGATACTGCTTGCTCTGGATCGATCTTCTGTACTCCACTCCCTCCATGTGCAGAAATCTCAGCCTTTCGTTGTACTGGATCTCCGCCATCTGGCTTGCATGCATCGAGTACGCTGAAACAGGCACCGGGAGCTTTGGAATCGGTCGTTCGGCCGTGCTAGCGCCTTTTGAGTATATCGGAATAACGGTTGATAGCGAGCACATCGTTTTGCACACCGGACATATGTTCGACTTGCACCCCCATCCGTACAGGCACCCCCAGCAGAAGAGATGCCCGCACTGCGTCACCACCGGCACCTCCACTTCACTCAGGCAGATGCTGCAGTCAAAGTCCAGGCTTTTCTTGATCTTTCGCGATATCACCTCCTCCTGCATCCTCCGCTCCAAACGCCCCCCTTTATGCCGCAGCCTCCACCAATTATCTCTCAGAGCCCGCCTATTCTTTTGTGTAGCACACGCTGAGCGCCTCCATCACGTGGAACCGCACGTCTTCACTGCTTCTGCAGGACAGTAACTCGAACAGTATCTGGTGTATGTCCAGCTGCCTGAATATCGCAACGCAGTCTGGACACACCTCCACCATCCTGTACAGGTCGTTAGAAGCTATCCATATGTTGCTGCTATCTTCAGACTTCAGATATCTCTTCAGACACTTCACTATTTCTGTTCTTCTGCTTCCCAGGCTCTCCAGGTTGTTCTTCCAAAACTCTTCGCTAAAGTGGTACGGAAGCGGCTGCAGATGCCCGCTCTGCAGCTCCTCCATGTACGCGTCAAATGTCGACATCTTTCGAACTAGGCTCAAATACCTATCTCTGCAGAACTCCAAATTCTCCTGCTCCTCTTCGTCCTCCTTGTTACCCCTGTTAGAGGCAACCGACAGCAGCTCCTCTATCTTCTGGAACGCGCTGTAGCTGTACCTGCACGTGTACGTTAAGTAGTTCCGTATAATAAACAGCGACAGCCTTAGCTCTTTCTCTTTGCAGTCTCTGGACACGAAGCTGAGCATGTAGAACATCGGCGATTTTTCGAGACTTCTCAGCGCTCTTTTCGAGAAGGTCAGAATCCACAGCAGAAGAAGCCCCTGGTACTTGCACTCTTTTCTGCAGCATACGCTCAGCACCGCGGATATTAGTTCGCAGTTTCCCGCAATCTCTTCTCTTATCGGGTCTTCTTGAAAAAGAGACGGGTCCACGCGGTGTCTCGCGTAGTCGATGGTCGCAAGCCGCTGGAGAAATATCAGCATCTGCTCTGTCTTTTTTGCGTTCGGGTTATCTCTGATAGACTCCGCTAATATCCTGTAGTATTCGCTCTCTGCTCTATTTCTGTGTCTGAACACGCGCGTCAGTATCTGCAGAGCCTTCAGCGAAATGAGAAGGTCGCTGTGTCTGCTGAGCCGCAGAAGCCCGAAAACAAGCTCGTTATTGTCGAGCACGCTCGCAGAAAGCCCCCCAAGCTCGAGCAGCGCGCTGCGTATTCTGTCCTTGTGTGTTTCTTCTCGTATTGCTTCGATCCACGCTTTCAGAGGCATGTTTAAACAAAATTCATTTTCTTTTATTTACACTCTCTTTTGATCATGAAGGTAACTGATGGTGGTACGCGGGGTTATGTGTCCGAGAAGAAGGGGAAAAGACGCGCGCTCGCAGAGATCCAGAACAAGCAAAAAGCGTCTCCTGTGGAAAAAGTCGAACAAGACCTGAAAAAAGACATAAAAATGGAGTACGAGTACTCCGGGATAGTTTTAGAGCAGTACAGAAGAGACGAGGGGTATTTCCTGCCGGCGCCAAACTACATGAGATTTCAGGAGCAGCTGCGTTGGGCAATGCGAACTGTGCTGGTGGACTGGATTATCGACGTGCACTGTAAGCTGAACCTGCTTCCGGAGACGCTTTATTTATCGGTCAATCTAATAGACAGGTTTTTATCGGTGCGCGTTGTAAGCATTGGGAAGCTGCAGCTTGTGGGAGTTGCTGGGCTGCTGGTGGCTTCGAAGTTTCAGGAAATAGCCTCCCCTTCGGTGGAGACCTTCGTCGTACTAACGGACAGAAGCTTTACCGAGAGCGAGATACTTAGAGCAGAGAAGTACATGCTGCACTGCCTGGAGTACAGGATTGGGTGCCCGTCGCCTCTGAACTGGATGAGAAGATGCTCGCATAATTCGGAGATAGAGCGCGTTGGAACGGTGATTTTGGATCTTTTGCTTCTGGACGAGCGCTTTTTGAAGTATCTTCCGTCTGTTGCGGGGAGCGCCGCGTCGTACATTGCAAGATGCGTTACAAAGTCCGAAGAGTACGAGATTTTCCACAGGTTCTCGGCGTATTCGATTGCGGAGCTGCGCGAATGCATTGAAGAGGCGGCAAAGTATCTGAAGAAGCCGATTTTGCACGCGTCTATTTTCAAGAAGCATGGGGTGTCTTTTACTAAGTACTTGGAGAACCTCAGCATGGTAAATATCGCAGACTCCGGGCGCACTTAGAAAGAGAGGCTGGAGTAGAGTTGAGTAAATTTGTTCTTATGTGCTGCTGGTGCCAGATAGGCAGGTGGGGCTGGGTAGTTACGGTGGCAGCCAGATGGCGTACCTAGGAGGAGGGGTGCTAACAATAAATACCGCCTATCACACACATGAATAGGTAAGATATGCCAGATGTGTTTTTGGAACCATTCGGGTATACCTGGGAAGTGGTACGGGTGAACACGTCCAGTTAGTATTATGCAGGTTGGTACGAATGAATAAGAGATATTTATTATGGGGTGTAGGATGGTGAGTTGTAGATTGGTGATAGTTGTGGAATGGTGGTAGTTGTAGACTGGTTGTAGTAGTTATAATTTGGTGGTAGTTGTAGACTGGTGATGGAATAGGCTACGAATACTGCACCCGCTACATCACCTGCATTACCTACATCACCTACATCATCTAAACCACCTTACCTACACCACCTTACCTATATCACCTCACCTATATCATCCATATCACCTACCCTACTTACATCCCCCACCTACATCACCTCACCATCCCCACCTGCACCTCCACCTACTAATCCATCCTAAACTTACATTAGATCTAGTTTTTAAACACTCTCTGGAGACCTTTTTTCAAATAGTGTTTTTTGGAGAATTCGAGGTCTTTCTCCGCTACTTCTACTCTCTTTTTCTCTTGGGTTCTCCATGCGTAGCTTTTCTCTAAGTTCACAAGGAATGTGTCCGGTATGTTGTAGTTGTGCTTGTTGAACTCTTTTTCGCGAATGGTCTTTTCCTCTGCGCTTTCACGCTTTGGCGGGGCGTGCACGTACTTTATCACGCCCTCTATGTAGTTCTTAACGATGTTTTTCACGACCTTTCCCTCCTCGACGCATCCACCTGTCTCAACAACGGCTTTCATGAAGTTATCTTCTACGGTTCTTCTCGAGTCGTTCACGAACTCTTTTACTCCGAGAATGTAGCACAGCTCCCTCACGCCAACCCTCTCTATTATCAGGCTGAGGCACCCTTTGACTTCTCTCGTGTGATCTAACGAGAGTATTCCGTTAAGTATCAGGTCCTGTTTAACCGCTGCAAACGCTGGAAACACGAGCCCTGGGCAGTCGCACAGAGACAGCCCTTCTTTTATCTCGAGCGTCTGTATCGACTTTGTCTTTCCTGGCACAATGCTTGTCTTAACGACTTTTCTTCTAAACAGCGAATTTATCGTGGAGCTTTTTCCGACGTTAGGATACCCGACCATTCCGACCATCTTAACACCCCCTGCGCTCTCGATCGCATTCAGGAGCTTTTCTGCGTCTTCTGCGCGATGCGCCGAGAAGAACAGATGGTCTATTCCGTTATCCGAGAAATACTTAGACCATTCGCTCTTTTGGATCTCGCTCAAAAGATCTGACTTGTTAAGCAGCAGCAGGTGCCTCTTTTCCTTGTTCATCTTCTGGATATTTCCGTTATAGAACAGAAGAGGGTTTCTTGCGTCCACAATCTGCACTATCAGATCGCTTTTTTCAACGGCGAACCAGAACTGCCGCCAAACGTTTATGTTTCGCTCGTACGGCGTGATGGCGCCCGATCCGCCAAGTGCGTTGTTCATTTGGAGCTTCCATTTGTTGAATAGCTTTCTCTCTTCGTTTTTGTACTCCTCTCGTCCCAGCGAGCTTGAGGGTTTCTGAGGAATCGCGAGGTCCTCCCCTGCTTCGCCGCCTCTGCACCCTTCGCTGCCTCTACTTCCTGTTTCTAACGTGCCATCTCCTGCTCTATCGCTGTCTATTTCATTTCTTACGTGCGCCTTGATCGAGCCGTGCTGCTGGAAGTCGTACTCCACAATCTCTGCCGCTTCGATTAGAGAGTCTACTTCTGTTGTCTCCAGGACGCTTTTCAGAGACTTATTCTCCTTCTGAGGCTGGTTTTTTCTTCTTTCTCTTATGACAAGCTTCCCCCATGCGTACTTCGAATTCATAAAAATTTCGAGTTTTAACGAATTTATTACGTCCCAAAAAGTTACCGGACGTTTTCGAGTCTGTGGAGGGTTAGGGTGACTAGTGGTGCTATGGGAATGAGCTAGCGTGGCCCCGTAATACTTCCTCTTCCAGCTCTGTGGCAGGTGTTGGTGGCGCGTATCGGTGGGATGCCATTGCCATTATCGCACCACTACAACCGTAGAATTATTACGACTGTTACAAGGGCATCGCCATATTTCACATATCCCATGTGCTCTATATATCATCATATATTCTGCATATTATCATACTCTGCATATCCCATACACTCTGCATACCCGCATACCTCACATATTATCATGATACACTCTGCATATCATCATACCTCACATATCCCATACACTCTGCATATCACCATACGGCATACCACCATACCTCACATATCCTATATACTCCGCATACCTATTTATCTATCTACAAACATATCTCACATATCCACACCTACATACCCCCACCCATCTTATCTATCCACCTAACATACCCACACGTATCCCCTCTGCTCTACCTGCATGTTCTTTGCAAATAAGCCAGCGCCTCTGCTGCTGTGACTCTTTTTCCTGCCTGCTCCCTCAAGCACTCGTAAATAAGCCCCACAAGCTCTGGCGCTGTCCCCGAGTGGTGCTTGAGCAGAAACTCCATCTGTGCTGCGCTCGGCATGTCTAAGTACTTCGAAATCTTCTCGATCTGGTCCTGTTTGTCGTTTCCCGCAAAAAGAGGCGCCTTCATCAGAATTTCGCTCATCACGCATCCAACGCTCCACATATCGATTGCGTACCCGTAAACCTTGCTCCCCTTAAGCAGCTCTGGCGCCCTGTACCAGAGCGTCACCACTTCCGACGAATACGACGACATCTTTATCTCGAAACTCCGCGCAAGCCCGAAGTCCGCTATTTTCAAACACCCGTCCTCCCCCACTAGAATGTTCTGCGGCTTCAGGTCCCTGTGCACTATCTGCTCCGCGTGGAGATAGGCCACCCCCTCCACCATCTGCCTTATCAGAGAGATCTCGTCTATCTTATCTTCAGAGCTTAAAACTTTTCTCAAATCGCTCTCTATGTACTCCAGCACTATCGTTAGCTGCGTCTCCGTGTGCACCACGTCGAGAAGCGCCAAAATATTCCGATGCGACAGCTTCTTCATAATCGAAATTTCTCTTAGCGCGGTGTTTGGCATCCCCTCGTCCTCTGTTAGCTTGATGATTTTCAGCGCGACCGTTAGATTATTAAGGAGGTCCTGCCCCTTGTAGACCATCGAGTACGTCCCGTACCCCAGCAGGTCTTTCCTCACGAATCTCTCCATGTTTTTCATTTCTCAATCTGTGTAAATACAGAATATTATTGCATCTAATTACCACGCTGCCAATTAGCTTCTCTCCAAGCACCGCTTTTTCCAGGTGTACGTTAAAATACGCGTCGTAGGAGACCAGAACTCCCGTGTACTCGCTGTTCCACTTCGAGACAACCCGCACCCGCTTCCCCAGAGCCTCCCGCAGCGCTCCAAGCGGCGTGGTTATCTTCATAAAAATCCAAAAATTCTTTATTATGGAGGAGTTTTGGAGAGTCTCTCTCGTGTGCCTGCTCGTGTACGGCGGGTATCTCCTGGTAGGAGGGCATTTGAAGTCGATATTTTTAGCGCTCTGTTACAATACGCTAAGTAGAGAGATAAAGAGACAGCCTTTTTTCGTCCGCCCGTTTATTCTGCTCCTGAGCCTCTCTCCTGTTCTTAGCGCGGTGGCTCTTCCGTCTGCGTTTGCAATTATGATGGGCAGAGAGGTGTACGCGTACTTAGAGGAGATAGTCGAGGTGGCAAAGGGAAGCAGAGCAGTCGAAGATAGAACAAAAGGGGTTTTCAGCCTGTGCATTGGAAAAGCGTCTGAATTTCTTAAGATACGGAGGGAAGAGGATCTGACAGAAGCGCTAGTGGTCGAGAAGCTGTGGAGAAAAGCTGAGGAGAGCACGTACGAGCTGTTTTCGGGAAGCCGCGTTGCGCTGGAATGGGTGGGACAGGTTGTTTTCTTTATGGGGCTTGTGAAGTACTTCTCGCGATTGCAAAAAAGTCCGTTGCACTATCTTCTTAAGCCGCTTCCGAAAAGCGCAGAGATAGCGTGGATATTCGACTCGATTGTGCATACGCTGTGTAACGGGAGCGTTTTTGGGTTTATCAGCGGGGCGGTGCTGGGAATGGCGTGCGGATCGCCTCTGGTGGTATCTTCTGGGGTGGCTTCTGCGTTTCTTTCGGTATTTCCTGTTGCGCCTGTTTTCCTGTACAGCGTGCCAAGTCTTGTTCTGCTGTGGTGCAGGGGGAATAGGGGAGCGGCGTGTTTGTTCATGGGATGCGCTCTTGTGCAGCAGGTAGTTACGAACAGGAGGTTTATCTACCGGTTTAAAGGGGGGGACGCTAAAACCGTTAGTATCGCGCTTGGAATTAGCGCATTTGGCCTCCCGGGGGTGGTACTTGGGCCGTTCCTCCTCTCGTCACTCGCGACCCTGTGGCCATCCGAGGGCGCCGAAAAGGAGAGCGCGAATCTGAAGGCCTCGCCAAGGTCTAGAGGCACAAAAGCGGTGGATAAGGCGGTAGATAGAGTGGTGGATAGGGCGGTAGATAGAAAGATGGACAGAACGATGGATATTCTGAAAAAGAACAAATAAAGATGTATTTTGCACTTGTAGACGTCATATCACAGAGTAAAAGATGAATTCTTACAAAAGATATTCAATTGGATATCTCATCGGTTTACAAATTATTCATTAGATATGTCATCTGTGTACAAATTATCCGCTTAATTACTCCACGGTGTACAAATCAATCTCTTAATTACCCCGTAATCTACACTCTTAAGCATAAATCTCATCTAAGATATCGCTGCACATAGTTACTACCTCCCAATCGCACCAATCAGCGTGACCGCTTCAACACAAAAGCTCCAATAGTCTATACTCTCAACTCACGGTATAAGATCAGACAGCTCAGATCGTAATTTAGAATGATCATCGCGATGATCTTTAAAATTCTGATAATTTAAATACTCACGAAAATTCAATAATATAAAGATGTCTGCTGAGCGAAAGAGTATTCTTAGGACTTTTGCGATTTGGTACTTGATAGCCATCTCTGTCTTTGCAGCGGGCGCCTACCTCTACAAGAAGAACGAAGATAAAATTACGGCGAAAATGGGATACGGAAAAAAAAGCAGCTTCTACTCGTCTCTAGAGAAAAACCGCACCACCGGGCTTATGAACGTTGGAAACTCCTGCTATCTTAACGCCATTCTACACGTCTACTTCAACGTCGACATTCTAACGGAAGTATTTAGCAAGATGACGGAAAAAGACTGGATAAATGCGCAGGTCGCTTGGACTTTCAAGTCTATGTGTGGCTCGCATATCCCAATAGATAGCTTTTTTTTCGCTAAAACATTCGCAAGAATACTTGTAAAGAGGCAGAACAAAGAAGCTGTAACAAAAGAAGACCTCGAAGCGATGCTACGCGCCATTCAGAAAATCAATCCCACTATTGTAGCACGGAGACAAAACGATCCCTTCGATCTCTATTTGCTATTCCAAGACGAATTCAAACTATTCTTTGTGCATTTAAGCGATACTTTTGAGCTGAGCCGAGATGCGATGAAAATATTCGATGTAGGAATACACTGCAAGGAGTTAAACATCGTTGAATACGGAAAGAAAAAAGAGTTCAAAGTTGTGAACTTCAAAACCATGCAAGAAGATATTCTACTTAACGCTGTACATCCAAAACATGCACACGCGTACGTCTTCTACACCGGGTACATCGGATTCAACAAGGTGTGCATTCCGGACGTTTCAAAAAACGGGATAACGGTGGAAAGCATGAGAAAGCTGCTTCTGGCCCTCCTCTGCTTAGATAACTTGGACATTTTGTGCTACTCTGTTGAAGACTCAGATACAGCAGAGGGCGCTAAGGTCCTTAAGAGGAGAGGAGACGCCGAGATAATCAAGGAGTGTGACAGGGTCATTTTCCACTGTATAAGAAAAAAAGCACAGGAAAGATCTGTTTGCACGCGACTAACAGTCAACTGCTCCGATGGAAAGAAGGTGGCAGCAGAGGCGCCGCTGTTCTTCAGAGAAAATGTGATAAAGGAGTACGTCTCCAAAGGTGTTTTCAAACCCATCGGGGAGAAGAGCGAAGAGGCGCACGCTTTGGAAGAGTACGAAGTAGTGAGAGACAAAGAACTAATGGCGGTTATGGAGCTATATTTGAAGAAAGAGGCGGAATATCTCCATCAATGTACACAAAGACAGAATATCGCTTGCATGGCAGCGAGGGTGAATTCAACAAATGACCACATAACCAGCATAACTTCGATATTTAAACACGAGCAGATACTGCACGATCTGTTCATTTCTCTGGAGCGCTTTTGTATGAATGGCGAAGACGGATATGAAACAGATGTAATTCAGGACATTGTAATAGAAGACGAGGTGATGGCCCCGGTCTCTGTCATCTTGTACGACGGACAAATAGATCAAAACGTTGCCTCGGGGCATTACACCGTGGCTCTGCGGTGCGGAGTGTCGGAGTGGGTTATTCTGAGCGACGATCAGACTCCGAAGTATGTCGACGTGTCGAAAGAGCCCCTTGCACCAGGATGGTACAAGAGATTCATACACTATAAGAAAAAGGAGACTCTGTTTGTATCGTAGTGGGGGTGTATTTGGAGGTGTAGGTGGGGGTGTAATGTAGATGCAGTAGGGGTATAGTAGGGATGTAATGTAGATGCAGTAGGGATATGGTAGAGGTGTAGCCGAGTTGCAGTATTAATGGTTTAGTACGGGTCATTGGTAATAGTCTGCACGTCGAACCGAATGGACCATCTCACCCATTCAATCCCACCCATCTAATCCCATCCAAACCCATCAACCTTACCTAAATTTCAGCTCCAAAATATATAAACATTTTACTTGAAAAAATTTTGAAATCATGGATGGAAATGCAAATGGTCAAAATCCACAAAGAGGCGTACTGCGGTACAGAAGATGCAAAAAAACAGACAGGAAAACGATTTCAACAGGGTATCTTATCATCCAGGCCGCTCTTTTCGGTTTTCTGTACGTGCAGACGAAAGAGTCTGCATACCGGGTCCTTGTTAAATCGATGGTCTACATGAACTACCTTGTCGCGCTCATCCTGCAGGGGTTCCAAATGTCCAAACTCTCCGAAAACATACACAGCTACTCTCGAGGGTTCGTTGGCATACCCAATTAGGAAATTTAAGTGCAGGGGTATCCCACTGTAGACCATGGGATCTAAGTGTGTAAAGCGCAGCGTATCTAACCGAATAATCTTTAATAAACATCTTCTGCTCTTCGATATGAGGATAGTTTACTTTAACGTGGTTGTAGGATACGGGGGTACGTAGGATATTGTCAGTGCATATGTTATCAGTAGATGGATTGTCAGTGCATGGCTTGTCAGTGCATGGATTATCATTATTACCGCTCATCCACCTAATCCACCCCCATCTCAATCCTCGTAGTATTTTGGGATCTCTCTCTCTTTGATCCGCTTTTCGCACTCCTGAACGACCTGCAGCTCTGGGTGCGCCCGATCGAGCGCCCGCGCGTAGTTCCAAAACGCCTGATTGCGCGCAAGTACCGCGTGTTTGGCAAGAAAGCGCCTCTCCTCCTCCAGCACCCCCGGCACGCTCTCCACCAGATAAGATAAAAGCGTGTGCCGCGCTGAGTACGCCGAGTTGTTCCTTACATCCTCTTCGATCATTTCTCCGGTGAATTCGAACGCTTTTTTTATCTCGCAGTGCGATAGAACAGACTCGATGAAAAACCCCCAAAAGTGTGTGTTCTTAGGCTCTTCTCCCGCAAGGCCCAGAATTTCCCCGTCTCCAAGGATGTCGTGCTTCATCAGCTTTACAACGTGTCTTAGATGGTGCCACACTTGGTAGTTCTTCTGGTTTTCGGTCGCCTGCAGCTTCACCCACCTCAGCTCTTCTTCCAGCGCGTACTCTCCGCTTCTCACGAGCTCTTCGATTATTTCGCGTCTCCTCACCCACGCTGTGTAGTTCGACGGGTTGCACTCTATTATCTGCTCCATTACGTCCAGCGATCTCTTCGAATACGCCCTCTTATTCACTAACTCCTCCTGTTCTAACAGCAAATTCGCGTATTCCGCCGGGTGCTGGAAGACCAGCCCTCTTGTCTCTCTTGTCTCCTCTTCTACCCTCATAAATTTTCTCTCTACAAATTCAAAAGAGAGTAAAACTGTTTGCGGTAAGATTGCGCCTCTGGCGGTGCTGGTTTCTCCTCCTGCGGGCGTACTGGGAGGTAGTTCTGCAAAAAGTACTGTGCAAGGGGGGTTAGTGGCAGCTCTGCGATTGCGACAGACACGATCTGTCTTGTTTGCTGCCGCATCTTGGCGTTTTCTGCGCCGGTTCGCGCTCTTACGCCGACAATGAGCATCAGAAGCTCTTCGGTGCTCTTGCTTTTCTGCAGCTTCTTTTTCAGGTTTGCTGATATCCTCGACTTTACCTCTTCTTCTTTTCGCGCTATCTCTGCTTTCAGCGTCCCAAACACGTCGGCTGCGGGGTCTGCGCTGTCGCCTGCAGGCTCTTCTTGCAGCTGCGCCTCTATCGCAGGAACCGTTTGGTACATCAGAGATAGCAAAATTTTCAGCTGTTTCTCTTCTGGGAAGTTCGGAAGCTCGCTCACCAGGGCTTTCAGGGTCTTTTTTGCCAGCTGCACGTGTGTTTTCTGCGCGCCTGCCAGCTTTTGCGTTTTTTTCAGAAGCTCCACGATCTTTTCCTGCGGCAGAAGGTGTGCGTGCGCCCAGAGAAGACTGAACAGCCTGCCATAAAGCTTCTCGGCGCCTTTTGCGCCCCTAAAATCGACGCCTTCGTCTTCGAGCTTTTTTTCTGTTTTTTTTGATACCGCCACAATCGAACTTACCATTTGCGGTAATTCTGTGTCAAAAAAGCTCTCTGCGCCTTTCTTCGCCTCGTACGCTCCAAAAAGAAGCTCCACCGCCCTTGCCGCCGTCTCGCTCAGTGCCTGGAGCCCGCTCTCCACAAACTCCTCCATCTTCTTTTCCTGCGCGTATATGAACTCTGCAGCTCTCATTGACTTGACCATAAACGAGAACGACGCGAACAGGCTCCCGACGTGCCCGACAAGCGCCTCGTGCGGCCTTCCAACCCCCTGCGCGGCTTTTTTCTCGAGTTTTTCAAAGTGATCGTAAAACTCTTTTTTTGCAACCGTCAAAAACGTCCCAAACATCCTTCCGGCGCTCTGCGGCTCAACTTTCACGTACGCGTTGATATAGTGGATGCATTCGGAAACCGTTGCGCTTCCCTCTATCTTTCTGCTTATCTCTGCCTTGAATCTCGAAACCACTTTGATGAACCTCGCCCACAGCGCTGACACGAATTTAGACCCCCTGTACTTGTCTGCCAGCATTTTCGCCTGCAGATAGTCCTGAATAAACGCCTCCAGGTCCATAACGTTCAAATGCTCTTCCAAAAGCACCGGACCTTCGAACAGCATCCTGTGGCTCGCTGCAAACTCCATCTGCTTTTCTTTTCTCTCAAGCTCTTTGTACTCTCTGAGAATAGGGCTCAGTATCTGCTCCAGAATATTTATCTGCTGGACCTGCTCGGTGCACTTTGTTCTGTCTATCTGTGTTTTGATATCTCCAATATTTTCAAGTATATTTCTACATCTAACGTACGTTGTGAAATATTTTCTAACGAGTTTTTCTCTTTCGACTCTCGACTCGTTAAGTGAGTTCTGGAGATCCATCTGAGCATTGCTGAAATCTTCTATATCAAGCTCCTTTAGTACTTCTGCGACCATCATGTACGGGTTGAACTCTTCTCTTCTCGGATTCCTTCCCACCCCTTCTTTTTTGCTTGAATCTTTTCCCTGCAAGCCTTTTTCCAACGCGCCGGTCTCCTTCCACTCCCCGTTTCCTATTCCAAACTCTTCAAGCGTCTCTTCCCTGTCCTCCATAAATAAATATTTGCTGCCTTAATTGTTTATAGGATGGAGGTGGGGTTGATGTGGAGGTGGTATGGAGGTTGTGTGTAGGTTGTATGTAGGTGGTATGAGAATACGCTAGAATACTAGATTGGTGATGCCTCAATGATAATGGCGCTGGTTGTAGAATGCCTCTCTGCCACTACCATCCTACCACTACATCCTTATCATTACCTCCTTATCACTCGACCAATACCACTGCCACCTCCTCTACTACTCACTGACTCGCTCTTTGGCTTTTTCATTCTCGCGTGCAACTTCTCTGTTCAGAATAGCTACTATCTGTTCTGAGTTCTTATCTGGACTTGCTTCTTCCATTTTGATGTATTCTGGAATTATCTTCATCGGCTCTACCAGACGCATTCCTCTTTCGAGCAGGCTTCTGGACGCCTCGGTTTCTCCGCACTCTCTGAGAGCCTTTGCGCACCGCGTCCACACTTCCGGCACGCTTGGGTGCTTTTTGGGGATGTTTAAAGCTAGCTTGCAAGCGCCGTCTCTGTCATTTCTGTAGAGCAGATAGTCCAGGTGCGATATCGGAAAGGCGTGCTCTGTGGGAAAAAACCCTCCGGCCTGCTCAAATAGCCTTTGGATTCTTTTTGTGCAGTATTCCCGTATGTTTTTCTTATTAGACGCTCTTTTGGTGAATATTTTTTCGAGTACCACTTCGTACTCGATGTATTTCAGGTACACTTCGGCGCTTCTTTTAGTCTGAAGAGCCTCTTCGAACTCTTTTCTTTTCTGGACTATTCTGTCTATCTCTTTTGCTTTGAATATTCTGTTCTTTCTGTAGTACTGCAGCTCGTCTACCATGTACTCTAACGCTTTGCGCACGCTCTGGGTCATGATAAAAATTTTCAAGACAGCTTATTTTTCTATCTGTTGCAGTACCGGCCAAATCTGCTGAAATTTCACTCCATCTCAACTGCCCCGCACTCAACATTTCCACTTCCAAAAATACCTCTGCAATTCATAACTAACACATTTATTGGAAATTCAGATCTCTTAGTTCGTAGACAGTGTGGGTGATGTGGGTGGTGTAGTGTGGATAGTGTAGATAGTGTGAATGGTGTAGATATGTTCTAGGTGAGATTGGCAAGACCACTTTTTCGTGTCAATTATTATCGCATGTCTATGTCCAGAATGTTATTATCCCAACTATACGCCAATAGCACTACATGCTGATGTCACCTCATGCCAACATCACTACATGATAATACCACCCCCATCTACCCATCATCTTCTACATTACAGCTGTCGTAGTACTGGATGCACATGTCTATTTGGTACGCCAATCCCTCAACGCTCTCTTCTTTTTTCAGGTCCAACGGAATAAACCCGAGAAATCCGTTATTCTCTACTATTTTCGCCAGCGACCTGTTGAATTTCTCCTCCTGCTCCGACCTGCTGGAAAGATTCTCGCATATGTTCTCTATCTCCAGCCCCTGCACAAACTCCTCCACGTCCTCCTCATCTAACAGATCGCACTTCGTCAGTACGTTGATATGTGGCACTTCGAATTTCGCCATCGCAACGGTTGCAGATAGCGCACCCGATAGGAACCTCGCGCTGTCCAGCGCATGCGTTGAGTCTAACGCGTATATCATCCCAACGGTGTGGTGCTGTCCTACCGCCTCCACAATCTTCTTCACAGAGTCGTCGTGAACGTACAGCTCTATCTGCCCCGGACAGTCGAATATCAGATACGCGTCCTCCTCCTCCGGCAGCTCCATCACGTCCAAGTTCTCTGCAACTGCTCCCAGCCCTGCTAACAGCCCTCCGTTTGGACCGAAATCCGCTTCTTCCATTATCTCCGATATCTCAATGTGGTTTCTTATGTCGAAGTCGAATTCGAGCTCTTCTAACGCCTGCGCTGGGTCTAAATTCACCAGATGCACTTTTCTCTTGAGTCCTGCGTTGTGCTCCCTCAGCACCCCTGCTAGCGTCGTTTTTCCGCTTCCTGCCGGCCCGACCACAAAGACTGCGCACCCCATTGTAAAAATTTTTAATGCTGTTCTGTCTATCCTCTCCTCTGCCCCGAGCGCTGGAGAGCGCGCTTTTTCTCCTTCAAGCAGAGAACGTACCTGAAATAGGATACTCTTCAGCGGTGCTTGACGAGATCATGAAAAAGCAGCTGTGGGCGGAAAACGCCGCCATCGTTCTTCCCTCCCCCGCGCACTGGAGAGAGTTTGCGAAAAGGCCTTTTTGCGTCCTTGTGTCTCTTCTCTCGCACTACACTTCGGAAGACTTCCCGGTGCTGATATCTGACGGTTACAGAGAGTACCAGAAAAACATGCACGAAATGAAGAAAAAAACGTATTTTGACAGGATAACCTACGTTGAGGTGTTCGATGCGGACGTAGCGTCGGTTCTGGAGCATAAAATAAGGCCGGAATGGAGCCGGTACTTCATGAGCCTGGCGATGGCAGCGTCTACAAGAGCAAACTGCATGAAAAAGAGGGTTGGCGCGCTGATTGTGAAGAGCAACAGAGTACTCTCCGTTGGTTATAACGGCACTTCGCTCGGTATGTCTAACTGTTCGGACGGGGGGTGCCTGAGGTGCAATAAGAACATCAAACAGGGGATGTATCTGAGCGACTGCTTCTGCATCCACGCGGAGGAGAGCACGTTCCTCGACTCTAGTTCGAAAGCGTGCGAGGGAGCGGAGCTGTACACGACGGTGTTTCCGTGTACCCTGTGCGCCAGGAAGATTATTCAGCTGAAAATGGTGAAAGTGTACTACGTGTACGACTACGGAGAGATCGAAGAGATAAAGAAGCTCTTTACGAAAAACGGAATACTTTGGGAGCATGTGGACGGCGTGTAGGTGCTGGGTGCAGAACGCGTGGACGTGGTGCTTGTGTGCTAATGGTGATGACAGGTTTTTCTGCTATTTCCCTATATAGAAATACGTTACTGATCTTTTACACTAGTACGAGTCGTAGTTTATTAGCTAAAAAACCACCCCTGTACTTACCTAGCATTTAAAAACCCTTCGCTACCCGTCTTTAGCTAAAACTACCAAGTTACCCATCTGATAGTAAATATATCTCTTCCACCACTTAACAGATCTAAAAAGCGAGATACTTGCACTTACAATGGAGCGCGCAGAAGTCGACCGCTAAGTCTACATCTGTTAATGCAGACTTGACACCAATGCTGCGTGCTAAAGCATCGGCTATTTCCAATTATATCGTCGTTGCATTGAGATTGTCACATGCTTATGGGTGTGGGTGCTGGGGTTCGTGTTGTTATTACTGTTGCTATTACTATTGCTGCCGGTGTTGCTATTACTGCTGCAGCCAATACTATTATTGGCTTGTCAGTAATGCCACTCTTACCACCTATCACCCACTCACTAATACAAGCTACTACTGTTACCACTATTACTAATACCGATACCATCCCTTAATCACATTATCGTTCCCTAATCACATTACCACTGACTCACATTACCATTCACCTACCCACCCAACCACCTATTCACCCCACCCCACCACACCTACCTACCCACTCACATCTTCTGTGTTTCGAGGAACTCTTCGATTCTTCTTCTTATCTTCTTATCTGGCTTCGAGCCCTCCGATCTTTTCCCGCACACCGGGCACTTTCCTCCTTCGCAGCACTCGCACACCACATGCTTGCACTCCAGCCTGACCGCGTCCGTTAGAAGCTCTTTGCACTTAGGACAAACCAGCGCCTCTGGCGTCTTTCCCCGCACTCTTCCCTTTTCGAAATGCTTCCTGAACTCCTTCGTCTGCGGCTGCGCCTTAACAAGCCTTCCCTCCTCGTTCAGAAGCACAGCGCTGCTTCCCGCCTCCTCTGCGGGCACAAGGAACATCTTCGGTATCCCCGTCGGCTTCTTTATCTTTTGCGAGTCGTACTGCTTGTTGCTATTTGTTGGGCAGTTCTGGATGTAGTGCCCCTTCTTCCCGCACCTGTAGCAAACGTACGCTGCAGGGGGTATCTTCCCGCTCATAGGGTTCGCAACAGAAATTCTCGAATTTTCTTCCTTCAGCTCCTCTTCTTTTTTCGTTTTTTCCAGCGCCTCTTTGTACCCCACGTGCATGTAGTTCGGCACCCTCTCTATTACCACCGAGCTGTTCGCGTAAATTGTCGCGTAGTTATCCGTCACAGGCTCTTTTTCGTTCTCTATGTAGAAGACGAGGTGGTAGTCGTGAAGCGTCAGGTGCCGCAGCGACGCGATTTCCGCCTTCAGCTCCCACAGCGGCATGCTGGGCCTCTCCGTCTCGATCTTGCTAAGCCTCTTCTCCGATCTAAATCTATAAAGCACTTGCATCCTCAAAAACTTTCCGCAAATTATTTAAAATGAACAGAGAACACGTGCCAAGAGAGATACAGAAGATCAGATTCGACATAATGGGCGAAGCAGAGATAAAAAAAGTGTCGGTTATGGAAGTCTCCTCAAGGGACATATACACAAACGAGGGAAAAGTCCCCGCAAGCGCAGGGCCTCTCGACCTGAGGCTCGGACCAAGCACGAAAGACGCAACGTGCAGCACGTGCGGCGAGAAAATCATCGAGTGCGTTGGGCACTTCGGACACATCGACCTGTCGCTGCCGGTCTTCCACCCAGGGCTCCTGAAAAACATCCACAAAATACTCCAGTCGATCTGCAAAATTTGCGGATACGTGATCCTACCCCCGGAAATCCAGGCGCAACTGCTAGAAAAAATCAAAAACAGAGAAAAAAACAGGCCAGGCGCGCAAAAGATCATAAGAAAAATGCACGAAGAAGCAAAAAAAATCGTTGAGTGTCCGTTTTGCGGAGAAGTCAACGGCACAGTCAGAAAAATCGGGTTCAAATTTTTCCACAGAGTGTACCGGCTGAAAAAACACGACGCAAAAAAAGACTCAGAAAGGCAAGAGTACTTCTCCGCAGCGCTCGACAACCCCGAGATAAAAGAGTGGGTGGAAAACGTCCCAGACGAGTACATCTCTCCGATAAAAGCGCTCCAGCTCTTCAGAAGGATCCCCGCAGGCTCCAAAGACCTTTTCGGAATCTCCTGCACCCCGGAGTCCCTCATCATCACGTGTCTACCCGTACCCCCCGGCACCATACGCCCCAGCGTTATCTCACTCGACTCATCGTCCAACGAAGACGATCTCACTATCAAGCTAAGCGAGATAGCGTACACCAACCAGCTGATAAAAGACGAAATATCGAAAGGAGCAGGGCTGCACACGCTCACAGAGAACTGGGACCTGCTACAGACGCAGTGCGCGCAGCTGATCAGCGCAGACTCCAGGCCGGAAACCGCGAAAATTCGCAGTCTAGTGCAGAGGCTAAAGGGAAAACACGGCAGGTTCAGAGGAAACCTCTCCGGAAAGCGCGTGGAGTTCTCGGGACGCACGGTGATCTCGCCAGACCCGAATCTCAGCGTAGAAAACGTCGGAATTCCCGAAGAGATGGCGAAAACGATTACTGTACCGGTATACGTAACGGAAGAGAACAGAAACAGGCTCGAACACGCCTCCCAAAGAGGATGCGACGCGTACCCCGGCGCAAACTACCTAGTCAGAGATAGCAAACGGATATTTCTGAGAAAAAACAACAAAATACGCCTGGAGCCCGGAGACCTGTTAGAAAGACACATGGTGGACGGAGACGTCGTTCTTTTCAACCGCCAGCCTTCCCTGCACCGCGTCAGCATCATGGCGCATAAGGCGAAAATACTCGGAGATAGAACGCTAAGGTTCAACGAGTGCGTCTGCACGCCCTATAACGCGGATTTTGACGGAGACGAAATGAACATACACGTGGCGCAGACGCTAGAGGCGCGAGTGGAGGCGCTGGAGCTGATGGGTGTGAAGGAGAATCTCGTTGTGCCGAGAAACGGACAGCCGCTGGTAGCTGCCACCCAGGACTTCATTACAGGAGCGTATCTAATCTCCGACAGAAGAACTTTCATCACGCCAGAGGAGTACGGGCAGTACGTAGCCTACGCCCTCCCGTACAGAAACACCAGAACAAGAACAAAGCCAACGGTACTTAGGCCAGCGGTGCTGTACACGGGGAAATCACTTCTCAGCGAAATTCTCGGACTAAAAGTAACGGTCGAGATAAAAACAAGAAACTACACCCCAGACGGGATAGTATCAAAAAAAGAAGGACTTTTCGTTATAAAAGAAGGAGAAATTTTGTTTGGAAGAGCAGATAAAAGGGTCGTCGGAGGGGAGGAAGGGTCGGTTTTCCACTACGAGCTAAGAGAGAGCGGGTCTGCAGGCGTAGTTCGAAGCTTAGACGCCCTTGCACGCCTTTGCTCAAGGTACATGGGGGAAAGGGGGTTCTCTATCGGGCTAGACGACGTTTTAGCAAAAAAAGATCTGAAAAAAGCGTTCACAAAAGCCGTTGACAGATGCGAAATAGAAGCAATGGGCTCAAAAGAGGAAAAAACAATCGCTATCTTATCGAGAGCAAGGGAAGATGCGGGAAAGCTGTGCGTAGGAATGCTCGGAAGCGATAATGCGCCGGTCATTATGCAGGCGTGCGGTAGCAAAGGGAGTCTTATCAACGTTTCGCAGATGGTGGCGTGCGTTGGGCAGCAGGTGGTGGGCGGCGAACGGATCTCGTTGGACTTTGGAGACCGAGCGCTTCCGATTTTCGAACGGGGCTCTTCGCTGCACGCGTCGAGGGGGTTCGTGCGATCTTCGTTCTGTTCGGGACTGGGACCAGCGGAGTTTTTCTTCCACGCGGTGAGCGGGCGGGAGGGGCTGGTGGACACGGCGGTGAAGACTGCGGAGACGGGGTACATGCAGAGGCGGCTGATGAAGGTGCTGGAGGGGGTGTGCGTGGCGTACGACGGAACGGTGAGGAGGGGGAGCCAAATTATCCAGACGGTATTTGGCGATGACGGGCTGGATCCTGCGATGCTGCAGAGGGGTACGGTGGCGTCTAACTTCCCGATGGCTCTTAGTTGGGCGAGAATAGAGGAGAGAAATAGCGGGAGGGGAGGTTCTGGCGCTAAAAAAGAGGCGGGAGGGGAAATGGATGCGGGAAATTCTCCGGTGGGGCGTAAGGGCGTTGAAGACATCGGGACGGTGTACGGGATGCGGGGCGTAGTGGCGTCTATTTACGAATCGTGCGGGGGAGTGGAGCGAAAAGTCTCGGGTGCTGGAAGGGTTGGAAGGTGCGCGGGAAGGTGCGTGGGAAGGTGCGGGGAAGAAGAGAGAAGCGTGGGAGTGGATGGGGGGCGCTGGGAAGAAGCGAAGGTGCCGCTGAACATATGCGAGAGTATTAACAAACTAACGGGACATACGATATTTAGACACAAAAATGAGATGCTGATAGGGAAAATGAACGGGTTTATAGCGGATAACAGGGAGGCGTTTTCGAATAGGGAGGTGCTGGTGTTATTCGCGTCTAAGATACTGCACCAGGTGGTGAAGTCGCAAATAGAGTACGGGTCGGCGGTTGGGGCGCTGGCGGCGCAGAGCATTGGGGAGCCCGGGACGCAGATGACGCTGAAGACGTTTCACTTAGCGGGAACTTCGGGGGCGAGTATCACGCTGGGGGTGCCGCGTCTGAAGGAGATAATTAACGCGTCGAGCTCTATCAGCACGCCGGTGATAAAGATAGAGACGAGCGCAGCTGAGGAGGTGGTGGAGAGAATAACGCCTTTGATGATGGAGAACGTAGCAGAGCACGTGCTACTTGGGAAAAACAGCGCGACATTTTTCATACTTGGAGAAACCGTTAGAAAACACAGGATAGAAGGGCGGCTGAAGGAGCTTGGAGCGGTCGAGAGGAGCGGCGGGTACGTTTGGGAGGCGGGAATCGAAAAAGGGGCGCTATCTGAGGTGGATAAGGCGCTGAAAACGCACGTGAAAGGGGTAGGAACGGTTAACAGGGTGCTGAGCAGCTCCGAGGGGGTAGTGGCAGAGGGGACCGGGTTCCAGGAGATTCTCGGAACGAGCGGCGTAGATGCGGTGAGAACAAGCACGAACGACATATTTGAGGTGTACAAGACGCTTGGAATAGAGGCGGCGCGAGAAGTGATAGTGAAGGAGGTTAGGTACACGATAGAGAAGCACGGAATTTCTGTGGACGCTAGACACATCGGGCTTCTAGCGGATGTGATGTGCGCGACAGGGGAGGTGTGCGGTATGACGCGATTTGGGCTGCAGAAGATGGGGGAGTCGAGTGTTCTGACGCTGGCGAGCTTTGAGCAGACGGGGGAGCACCTTTTCCTGGCGGGGTACCACGGATACGAGGATACCATCGATGGAGTCAGCGAATGCATCATTACGGGACAGCGGATTCCGATAGGCACGGGAAGCTTCAAGGTGCAGTACGACCTGGACGCGCATCTGAAGGCAGAGGATAAGATGGGAGGGAGGATAGATAAGTGAATGGATTTGTTGATAGTGGGGTAGTTGAGTGGTTAATCTGTTGACAGTGTCATAGTTAAGTTGGTAATATGTTGACTATAGGATGTTTGAGTGTCTAATCTGTTGACTTTGACGTACTTAACTGTTTAATCTATTGACAACCATCTTTACTCTTTGATATCACATCTACACAATCAATAAATTGAACCTTTAAAAAAACTAAGTACCATCGCTTCGATCTATTATACTGGTGAGATATACCAAATAGAGGCGACGCGCTGAAGAATAGAAAAGGAGTACTCACCCCAGCAGCAGCTTTCCACGACACCGACATAATCACACGCCTGACAGCAGCCTATCCCATCTACAAAAAGAGTATCTTTATTTCTCAACTTACCTGCCACCACCTACCTATCTAACACTTACCTACCTCTCACCAACCAACCTATCTACTCTTTTTCTACACGAAAGATGATCTTTTCATCTGTCAGGCGTGTGATTATGTCGGTGTCGTGGAAAGCTGCTGCTGGGGTGAGTACTCCTTTTCTATTCTTCAGCGCGTCGCCTCTATTATGCAGGATAGTTTCTGCTGAGGTAAGAAGCGCGATGGGCGTCGTGACGTATCCTGGATCTGGGCCGGAAACTACGCCTGTTAGCTTGAAGTGTTTGTTTTCCGTATTACTTCCTTTGACAACTATTTTCATTTCAAATCTTGAGCTCTCTATCTCCTTCTTTGTGGGTCCGTTTTTTCTGACCTTCCCCATTGTGATCGCGTCTATGTGGCTGTATATGAAGGACCGAATAAAACCCGGTGAAATGTGCGTTACAAAGAGCAAGACCATGAAGAAGAGCAGAAACACTAAGCTTAGCGCTGTGGGAACCGCGAAGTAGCAGTGGCAGAGCGGGTGTGCGCCGTTCAAAAACTCGCGCGTTCGCCTGAGCACGTACGAGTCGGAGCCCGGGAACATAACGCAGTACTTTCCGAGGTCTTTCGAGAAAAACGGAAACTTCCTGATTTTTCTGGGTTTTTCTTTGGTTTTATTTCTTCCTTTTTTGGCAGTTTTTCTTGATTTCAGCTCGTCTATGCTGGCAACGGCTGTTTTGAACGTTCCGATGTTGATGTTGGCGTTGAACACCTCAAGGTACGACTCTGCATGCAGGGGCCCTGTTTCTCCTCTTTTATTTACCTCCTGCACGGTGTACATCATTCCGATGTCGACCGGAAGAGAGTCGAACCCGCATGCGTGGACCACAAGCACGTTCTCTTTCTCTGCGTCGTGTTTGAACATGTCCATGCTCTTCTCGATGAACCCGGGCTCTCCTGTGCAGTCCACGTAGTCTGTTCCTGCTTTGACAGCGGCGCTGACGACTGGCAGCCCCGTGTATATGAAGGGGCCGATGCAGTTGATTACTACCTTGTACTCCTGGAAGATCTTTGCAAGCTTCTCCGTGTCAGTTGCATCCACGACGTGCATTGTGAGCTGCGGGGGTGTCTTCTGTTTCAAGTTGCTTAGAAGCTTGAGCACCTCGTTTGCTTTCTCTTCTGTTCTGCAAGTTGCCCCGACTTTCAGATGCGGGCGCTGTTTTACTACCATTTCAAGAAGCTTGTTGCCGGTGAACCCGTTTGCGCCGCAGACAACTATGTCTTTGCGCTCTTTCCTCTTCGTCTGTCCGCGCGCCATCAAATGAAAACGAAAAATTAATTTGCTCCTGTACTTTTTATTGGAAAAGTACCGAACACTTTCAGAACAAAATGGGGTGGGTGGATTGGTGGGCGGATGAGTGGTGGGTAAGTGATAGGAGTGGATTATACGAGTGGCAGATAAGTGATAGCGGTGGGATAGATGAGTGGCATTAGTGGACTATATGACTGGTAGATAAGTGGTAGGCGTGAATGAGTTGCAGATAAGTGTTAGATGACTGGCAGATGAGTAGTATTGGTGGACTAGATAAATGGTACCAATGAATTGGATAACCAGCAGATGACTGGTAGTCGGCTGAATTGACAAGCATCAATATCCGCCCAAAATATCAACCGTCATGTTCTGTTAGCCGACAAGGCGCCCTTCCTTCCCTTTTAAGCACCCCAGCCCGCACAAATAGCAAAGCAGACCCCTCGCCCAAAATCTCTCAATTTCCACAGCCGCGTCAACAAATCATTTTTTATCTGCGCCAATCAGAAGAAATTTTGAAACTATTAATAGATTTTTTTTTGCTTCTTTATGTACGACGTAGCACCGTCAACAAAATACACAAACACGATAGTAACAAAAAACAAGTTCACGGACAAGCCGATGGCTCTTTTCGGGGTGCTAGTGCTCGGGGCGTACTTCACAATGTGGATGTACGTCTTAAGCAGCTTTCCAGAAGCCAAAACAGTCGGCCTAGATTTTCTGAAAATGCTCACCACCAGCAAAGGCATCCTCGAGAACTTTCTGATCCCGGTCTGCTCCGTTCTGTTTCTCTCGATGCTTTCGATTTTTGTTCTCGTGCTGATCCCAAAACAGGCCATACACATATCGATTATTGGAAACACAATCCTGTACGGGATCTTGGGGGCGTACACAAAAAGCGTCCCGTTCGTGCTCCTGGCGATGGCAACGGCCGTTATGTACCTTTTCTCGTTCAAAGCTATCGAAAGAGCATCGTACATAATCCGAGGAGTTGCGCAGGTGCTGCTAGTGAACGTCAGGGCGATGCTTCTTTTCATTATATGCGGGTACTCCGTCAGCTACTTTCTGGGAGCAAGCAGCATGTTCCTCTTCAAAATGAACAATGAGGTGGCCAACTGCAACCCCGTTCCATTTTACGTGAACGTAGTCAGCACCTTTATCTATGTTATCTTTTTGGGATACGCTGGGGACGTCTACTTCGCAAGAATCGTGTTCAAGCACATGGTATCGCGAGCAGAGGGAAGAAACATCTCAGTTATCGCATCCGCGGTAAAAAGAGTGGTGTACTCGTTTGGAACGATCGTTTTCGCAACAACGATCTCTTTCATCGTTTTGGTGCTTCGCGCGGCTCTGGACTACATTAAGGAGAAGCACCACAGAGAAAAGAAAGATGGGCTAGCATTTCTTCTGATAAGCATTCTTCTGTTCATCGCCGCGATTTTCCTGTTTATTCTCGACGTGGTTGTCGAGACGATGAACACGTACGCCCTGACGTACAACTCGCTGTTTGGAGAGGGGTACAGAAAGTCGATAAAAGAGTCGTACAACATCGTCACCAACTACCGCTCCACGTACAGGAGCTCCGTGTACTTCGTAGCGACGGTCTTCGCCTTTATCAACGTTATTGGAGCCTGTCTGGTAAAAAGCTTCCTCAACAAGCCTCTGATGGAATACATTTTCCCGATATCGGTTGGCGTTGCTCTGCTTGTAACCGTTCTTAACTCAGTTCTTTCGGGTTTCCTCGCCTTTGAGTTCGTGATGATAAAGGACAAGGGCTTAGTGGAGGCGGTTTTCCCGGAAATTATCACTAAGGTGCTGGAGAGGGGGTATTCTCTGTAGAGCAGACTGTGTAACTACAGGTTAAATAAAAGAATAGTTTTTACATGGAAGCTGGAGCAGCGGAGATGTCTAGAATAGGTTGTTGGTAGAGCTGGTGATCATCTTGGCGTTGGTCATGCAGATCGTACTAGTCACCACCTCGGCTACTATAGCCCCCAGTCATAAACTAACGTATAGCTGCAGGCCTCCCATCCATTATATCGTCCCAGATTTAGCACCAATCGTTCCTGTACCAGAATTCTAACGTAATACCAGCCAACATAATGCCAATATAACAAGCAGATTACCAGAGAACATAATAACCACCTTATCAGCCAACCAATCAACGTACCAACCAGCATACCAACCACCTTACCACCCCATCTTACCGACCGCTATCAGAACAGCCAGATGCTAATAACACTGCAAAACAAACTAAATTAGCTCTTTAATCTATTTAATAATTAATTTTTTGTTTAGGAAATGTACGATATAGAGTACAAGCTTAGGCTCTTTCTTAATTCCACAACGCTTTCACTTGATAACGCGAAATACAAAGATCCAACGGGAATGGAGCTTCTTTTGTTTTTGAAAAAGTACAAGAACCAAAAGATGATCCACGCGTTTCTCCCGATAGATGAGCGCGATCACACCGTGACGCCGTTTTTCGGCGTGCCTATTGACGAGTCGAAAATCAAACACAAGGTGGTCTACTGCCAGATCGCCGTTGGAACGCCGCTGTTCGCGTCGGAAGAGTATGCGATGAACTGCAAAGCGCCCGCAGGGTACGACTCGTTCATAATTTCAAAAAGCGGGACAGGAATAGAAAACGTCATATCGGAAATCAAAAAGACAGGGGTATTTTCAACGTACAGCTACGTGATCCCGGACAAGAGCCGCGTGATTGTGCTGGCAGAGGTCGAGTTCACGTACGACAAGGCGCTGGAAGACCGATGCAAAAACAACAACGTCTGCGAATCGTGCGGCAACGGGCAGGCGGTCTCGTTCTGTCTGGCGGAGAGAGCGTCTTTCTGCGAAGTGTGCGACAAAAGCTTCCACGCGAACTCCTTCACGCAGCGGCACGAGCGGTACTACTTCAACAAAGTAGGCAAGAAGAGGTTCATACACTGCACAGCGCACACGTCGACGGTGGTGGACTTCTTTTGCAACACGTGCAAAGTGCCGATTTGCACGCAGTGCAGGATCTTTGGAAGCCACTCGGAGCACCCGAACAGCAAACACGAGCTGATAACGTACATCGAGGCGTGCGACCGGCTGAAGCTGCAGGTGAGCGAAGAGAGCGAGCTGATGCAAGGAGGGCTCACAAAGGCCAAGAAGTCGATGGGAAAGATCGAGTATGAAATATGCGCGTTCGAAAAGAACATAGCAGAGGTGCGCGAAAGAATAGAGCAGGAGTACAGGGACGCGATGTGTGCGCTGAAAGAGCTGGTGAAGAAGAGGTACCAGCACATAAACTCGAGGTACTTTGAGAGCAAGTATTTGGAAATAGCGGTGCAAAGAGCCGTTGGGTACCCGAAAGAGGTAGACCCGTCAGTTCTAGTGGAGAAATGGAGGAGTATTGAGGACTTTAACAGGTACATCAACGAAATGAACGTGTCTGCAGAAGAAGAGGGCTCCTCTATTAAGGTGAAGGGCGCGCTGAGCGTGGAATTCGAAGAACAGAGCCAGCAAGCCTCGCCAGAGATAGTGACGCTGCAGGTGGAGGAGGAGCTGACAAGACAGAAAACAGAGATGCTACTCCGGGTATCAAAATTTAGATAGAACACAATTAAATTTTCAAAATTTTCAAAAAACCGTTATTTTTATAGTCATAAGGAGAGGCGGGGTGGACATGCAGGTGGGTAGGTGGGTAGATGGATAGTTCATTAGGTGGATGAGTGGATAGATAACAAAATTACTAGATCACCAGATCACTAGATGACTTAACGACCCACGCAGCATACCATCCGATCCATTTCTATCTTCTGGAGAACACGTGGAATCTCATGTGCCTAAAACCGTTACAGGGCCTATATACGTATATCACTCGGTGGGGAGGGCGGATTGGCTCGAGTTTGAAAGGGTGTTTTTGTATTTCTGTGAGCTTTTCGCCTTCTGCGCTGATTCTTTTTGTGTGGAACTTGAGCGTGTCTGCTGTTAGTGGGAGAGACCGGGCCCATTTTATTAACGCCTCTTCTGCGTTTGTGTTCTGGTACGGATGTTTCTTAGTTTCGATCAGAAGGTTGTCCGCTGTGATCTGGAACGCTTTTCTGATGGTTTCGAAGTTTGCGCTCACTTGGTCTTCGTCCTGGATCTCTGTTAGGCGGACGTTCTTCGCATCGATTGTGATTGGAAGACCTAGCGGGTTTTGTCCGTTATTCCAGAAGATAAGCGATTTTTTTTCGTTTTCCGAAACGGTGCTGCTGGCGATTTTGCACAAAATTTTCCAGTCTAGGCCGATCTCGCTCGTTATCTTCCCAATAGCCTGCGCGAAGCCGGGGGTGTCGAAGGAGAGATCTGGGCTTTCTCCCAGGTTTATAAGATCGAGGCGGTTGAGATTCTGGAACTTTGTGAAAATTTTTGCGTCAACCGTTATCAGTCCTCTGATTTGTGAAATCACAAGGGTTGTGAGAGATGGCGCGTCTATCGTCTTCAGCACATCGAGGGTTTTCAGCTCTCCGCCGATGATCTCGAGGGTCTCCAGGCTGCGGAACTCTCCTATTTTGAAAATACCTTCCACGATTTCCTCCGATACGTCTGCCAGTACGAGGTGCTTCATTGTGCTGAACGGTTTTTTTCTCGTTCTACTCGCATATTCTTCGTCACTTGCCTCGGTACTCTGGTCAAGCACGGGGATCAGGAGACTTTGCAGCTTTTCGAAGAACCATTTTTCTTCCTCTTCTTTGGTCGCCAGGTTCCTGACGTACACGTAATCGAACTCTTCCATCACTTGGCTTGTGAAAAGGATGAAAAAGTCTTCTAGATCCACCAGAATGCTTTTGCCGTCTGCAGACTCGCCTTTTATGTAGGCGGTCGTTCTTTCCGCGAGCTTTATGCAGCCGCACATCTTCTTGTTCCTTCTTGCGGAGAGCTCGTCTATTTTTCTGGTTATTTTGTCGGCTGATGCGTCTTTGAGCAGAAGCTTGCACACAACGGAGTTTGTGCTCAGTTCTTCTATTCTTGCTTCGATGTTATCCCTTGTTAGAACGGCTTTCAGCTGTTCGGATTTTCTCACCACCTCTATTCTGTACCAGGTGTAGTAGAAACATGTCATAAATACGCTTGTTATGAACAGTGCTGCGAGTCTTATGGCGATCCTTTTGCTTTCTTTTTGCTCATCAATATTTCCCAGTGTGTGTGCCATTTTCCACCAATATCACTTCAAATTTTTTAACAATTTATGCTGGTTTGGAAATATTTGTGGTTTATTAAAAATGTAGACCTCATATCAAAGGATTATGGGTTAGTACGGGTTATTCAGTTAGGTATCCCATGTTCTACAGATTATTCAGTTATATACCCACTTTCTATATATTATTCACCTGAATACCTCACGCTCTACACAGAACAGAAGGTAGAAAAGGGCTAACAACATCACTAGACGTACAGCATAGCGCAACAAACAGGTAATCGAAAAAATAGACAACGTACTAGAGCAAATAATAGCAAACATAAGTAAACACGCTCATCAAAACAGCCAGAAACAGATGGCGCACTGCGTAGTACAAGGTGTAGAAAAGCACACCCCTGAAGACATTCCACAACAGAACGAGACATACATCCTTCTGCCAGAGACAGGAGAACCTCCTCAAGGAAACCAAATAAGACCAGGACTATTCACGCGCATCAAGGAGGGGATCACAACCACCCAACCCACATACACCGCCTCAGCTGCTATTTTACTAACGGTTATTTTTCTCCTAATCTGCCAAGAGCTGTTATTACCGAGGAACATCAAAGAAACTGCCTAGTCCGTAAACATTTCACCCAACTGCAGGGGCTCAGGAAAGAATCTGCGGTAGTGAAGTAATAAATGGCTGGTGCCAACGATGAACCAACATAAATCATGAACGGTAGCAATAGTGTAGGTTTGCAATGGTGCTGCAGGGATGCGGTGGTGGTGTAATGGTGATGTATAACTATATCCACACTAATATACCATCAAACCCAACGTCCATCTCACTAATATACCATCCATCCTATCCTATCCTATCCTATTCCACACCACCACCACACCACCACCCCATTTTATCAATGCTAAGATGAAATTTTCGAAATGAAGCAGAACAGCAGGACGGACTTAGCAGCTCATAAACTCTGCAACTCTCTTATTACATCCGAAAATAAACAGGAAGGACTTGCTGCAATTAGAAGACACATACAAGAGCACCCCGAATCAAAAGAGCAAATATGGAGCTCCTTCGGATTTCCCTCTATTATGCTGCAGGAGATTATAGCGTCCTACAAAGAACACCCTTCACTTCCCGAAACAGACGCAAATAGCGCAATTAGCTCGGTTCTTGAAATAATGATCGAGCTATGTCCGCTACAGCAGTTCAGAGAAGCGTGTGTTTCTGCGCAGCTTCCCCTATTTCTCTATCCTATTCTCAATTCTAGCGGAAGAGAAGACTCTTCGGAGCTTATTAAGACGCTAAGTCTCACGTTCATCAAGACGCTTTTGGAAATAGCCTCGCAGGAAAGCTCCAAAGCCGAGACCTCCGGAGAGCCGCAAAAAGAAAGCGCGCAAGAGGCTCCAAAAAGCACAGACACGCTTTATTCCGTTGAATTTTTCAAAAATACCGAGTTAGTTCCGCTGTGTCTTAGAAATATGGAACTGGGAAGCGAGCAGACGAAGCTAGCAGCTACCCAGGTGTTCTACACGATTATTTCATCGAAGGAAGGGCTGGAGTATACTTGCCAAACGTACGACCGATTTATGGCGACATCGATGATTCTGAGCTCGGTTCTTGGACAGATGGCAGGGCGGCAGTCTCCAGAGCTGCTCGAAACGGTTATCAAAATCTACACGAAGCTTTGCGGAATGGCCAATGCTAAGATCGTGTTCAGCAAAAACAGGCCGCAGATGCTATACGCCGAACACATTCGCGAGGCGGTCCGAACGAGTCCAAAGGTTAAGCTGGCGTACGAGGAGTTTCTGAGGGTGCTTCAGAGTTAGTAGGAGGGGGTGGAATAGGATGGGATAGGTGGGATAGGATGGTATGTGTAGGATGTGATATGTAGGTTGGATGTTTAGGATGGGATAGGTGGGATGGATGTTTACGATGGTACGTTTACGATGGTATGTGTAAGTTGGATAGGATGGGAGGCGTAGGTGAATGGTTCTCGTAACTACTCGTGACTACTTGTAACTAGTTATTTGCAGTATGCCTAGTTTTGGATGTTTGGGCTTGGTAGATTGGATCTTGTTGGCAGCGGTGGTGTTTATTAGAGAATCAGGCTGACTGTACCCGTTTTCGACGAGTTACACCCGGTTCTACCGCTAATTTACAAACATGCGGTGTCATGTATCCTTGAAACTAATTTACTCTCTATGTTTCCGATACTGCGGTAGGATATTCCTGCTTTTTCTCTTTTGAACACGTCCTGCTGCATCTTCACTTCTGATACGCCGAGTAAAAACACAATCTCCTTTGGCTCTTCGTCTTCATTTATTCTCGCGCTAACCGTTAGCGTTGCTTCTCCGTTCTCTTTTATTCTGAGTCTGCCTCTGATGGTTCTCGCCCCTTCCTCTGGCACCAGCTTTGGGATCTGGAGGAGGTACTTCTTTCCGCGCTCTAGCGCGCTGCTGCTGAAGGTCTCTGTGTAGGCTCCTCTGTTTGCCAAGCTCTGGACTACTCTTGGCGCATTTTCTAGCTTCAAAAGATCTTCGGAGAATATTTCCTTTGAGTTCCTCGGCGCTCTTGCAGCGCTGTGCTCCTCCCTTCCGCCTACCAGCTCCACGCCCCTCTCTTCCTCTTTTTCCCTCTTTTTCTTCGTTCTGTCCTGTTCTCTTGTCTCCGGTGCTGCGGCTGAATTTATCTTCTTCTCCACCTGTTCTGGATCTTCTGGTCTTTCGAAAGCGTCCGGCACCCTCGGCGCAAACACGAGCTTTTTTTTTCCTCCTAATGTCTTTCTGTCCATTGCGAAAATTTTTATGAGCTGCACCGGCATAGTTACGTCCAAAAGAGTCCCGGCGTCCGAAGACATCCTAAGAGAAAAAACCTTCAAAGAAAGCGCCGAGGAGTTCTCAAAGCTACTTAAGGAAGTATCTTCGATCCACATCCCCTTGGTACTGCACCCTGGACAGCGCGTTAAGTCCAAGAAGGAGATGAGGGAAATAGAAGAAAAGAAAGTAGAAACAAGAAAAGAGCAGAAGGTGAGAAGAGACAAAAAAGACACAAGAAAAGAGAGGAGGAAAAAGACCCAGGTCGAAGAAAAGCTGAAAATTGCGATGAAAGAAGCAAAAGACAAAAAAGATCAGAAAAAAAACCTGAAAAAGGTAAGACCAGGCAAACTTAGAAGAGAAAACGCCTCCTCGTTCAAAAACAACAGGAAATACCCCGACAGAAAAAGATCGGACAATCGAGAAAAAAGACACTAGCTGTAGCGAGCACCCAACCCATGTTAGAGTCCGCCTTTCAGCCACTGCTAACGGTCCGCGTATCTAATAAAGCTACTATCTGCGAATATTCGATAATCAGGATTAGGGAGGTAGTGGCGGCCATAGTTAGTGCTAATGGTAGCGGTACTGGTTCATACTATCACTAAGACAGATTGCCCGTTATCACTAGGACAGATTTTCCACTACCGTTCATCATCCATTGTCACTACCACTCTACCTATCCACTACCATTACCACCCATCATCCACTACCCATCCGTTATCATTACCACTCTACCTATCCATCCTGCCATTACCACCCATCATCCATTGTCACTACCATCCTACTTACCCTACCTACCTCACCTACCCTACCCATCCACTACCACACCTACCCCACCTATTCACTGCCATTTATTGATCTTTCCAACCTGGACCGCATCTAGCGCCGTGCCACTACGAGAAGTACCGGAGATTTGCTTTTTTGTTCGAAAGGATCTCCTGCACGCCGTCGATCATGTCGTTTTGCGTGATTGTGTCCCTTCCAGCGCGAAGAGCGACCATCCCCGCCTCTATACACACCGCTTTGCACTGCGCCCCGTTAAATCCCTCCGTCGAACGCGCAAGCTCTTCGTGGTTCACGTCTTGGTCCATCGCCATCTTTCTGGAGTGTATCTGCAAAATTCTCTTCCTTCCTTCCTTATTTGGAAGCGGAAACTCGATTTTTCTGTCAAATCTTCCGGACCGCAAAAGAGCCGGGTCCAAAATATCCACCCGGTTAGTAGCCGCCACAACCTTCACGTTCTCCGAGTCGGAAAACCCGTCCAGCTGGTTCAGCAGCTCTAGCATCGTTCTCTGCACCTCTCTGTCCCCAATGCTATCAGAGTCGCTTCTTTTAGTTCCAATTGCGTCTATTTCATCGATGAATATGATCGTTGGCGCCTTCGCCTTCGCCAGCGCAAACGCGTCCCTGACAAGCTTCGCTCCGTCTCCGATGTACATCTGCACCAGCTGCGGCCCTGCAAGCTTCAAAAACGTAGCTCCCGTCTTCGCAGCGCACGCCCTTGCCATGAGCGTCTTTCCGGTTCCCGGCGGGCCGTACATCATCAGCCCCTTTGGCGGTTTTATGTTCAGTCTTTTGAACTTTTCCGGATGCGTTATTGATAGGATGATTCCTTCGTGCAACTCTTCCATCTGTTTCTCTAATCCTCCTATGTCTTCGTACGAGTCCGTTGGTTTTTCGTCCAGCTCCATCGCTTTAACTCTAACGTCGTAGTCTGCCTCTAATTTCTCAAACACTATGTTCGTCTCTTTGTGCATTGCCACAAGGTCTCCTGGTTTCAGCTCTTCGGCAGGCACCAGGCCCACAAATGGAAGAAAGGTAGTTATTCTGTTGGACGTCTTGACAACCGCGCAGAGCCCTTTTTTGCTTGCTGTTTCTTCGACGTTAGCACCCTCCACCGGCTCATTCGTGTCTAGATCGAGAATTTCAACGATATTTCCAACTAAAAAAGGCAGCTGTTTGTTTAGCTCTATTTTCTGCTGGTTTTCGAGGATTCTCTCCTTCTTTGTGTCGTACTCGTACGTCATCGAAGAGATGTGGCTTCTGAGCATTCTCACTTCGTTTTCGATCAGCTTAACTCTTGATCTGATCTGTTCGGCGCTCTCGCCCCACACTTCGGCATGCTCCTTCTCCAAGCTCTTAAGGATCTCCTCCTCGCTCATCCACTAACAAAATAAATTGACTAAATAGTGCGGGATTGGAGGTGGGTAGGCGGGTAGGTGGGGTGAGGTGGTATGTGTGGTGTGGTAGTTTAGGTGAGGTATTTGAGATGAGGTAGTTTAGGTGGGTAGGTGGGTAGGTGTATGTGGTCTGCGTGATGTACTGGTTACCACAACACTGATAACTACACTCTGCCTATAACACGTGAAAATATGCAGCCTGGGTATCGATTAGCACATGTCGCATATTACCGCTGTTCGTGCCATCCGCTGTTACTTATGCCAGCTATATTACCTAATCCGCATACCAAACCTACATCACCTAATTGACCTACTCCATATACCACATCCCATCCACTCCACCTATCTCACCTCACACCCACCCCACCTATACCCCTTATTATCTGAGGTATTCACACCAAATCCGCTGGTGGTCAGGTGGCCGAGCGGTCCAAGGCGCCGGATTAAGGCTCCGGTCTCGCGAGAGGCGTGGGTTCGAATCCCATCCTGGCCATATTTTTGCAAGATTCTTTTTTACCCATGAAAACATTCGACGTGCTGCACGCAGAAACCTCTCTGCTGTCGGTCGAGCAGATACTGCGCGAGTCTGCGCGTGTTTTCGAAGACGACAAGGAGATAGACACCTTCACAGAAGAGAAAGACGGATCCGCCGCCGTCCGCCACACGTGCATCGTTCCATCCAGCACAGACTACAAGAAGCTCTCAGAAACGCACGAGGAAATCCGCCGCGAATATCCGTTCAAGCTCGACAGGTTCCAAGAGCTTGCGCTGAAGTGTCTTGAGAGGGACGAGAGCATTTTGGTAAGTGCGCACACGAGCGCCGGAAAGACGCTGATTGCAGAGTACGCCATACACCTTTCGATACTGAGAAAACAGAGAGTCATATACACGTCGCCGATAAAAGCGCTTTCAAACCAGAAATACAGGGAGCTGAACGAGAAGTTCGGAGATGTCGGGCTGATGACGGGAGACGTGACGCTGAACCCGGACAGCACGTGCATTGTGATGACCACCGAAATACTGCGAAACATGATATACAAGGGCACAGAAATACTGAGGGAAACGCACTTTGTGGTCTTTGACGAGGTGCACTACATGAGGGACAGGGAAAGAGGCGTCGTGTGGGAGGAGACGATAATACTTCTGCCATCGAGCACGAGGTTTATCTTTCTGAGCGCAACAATTCCCAACGCGGAGGAGTTTGCGAGATGGATTGTGAACATACACAGGCAGCCGTGCCATGTGATATACACGGAGAAGCGGCCTACCCCGCTGGAGCACTACATCTACGTTAACGGAGAGGGGGCGAGCGCAACAGAAAAAGAAGAGCAGACGCTGGACAAGGCGAGCAGAAGAGTTTTTTTGATAGTGGACAAAAAAGGAGCGTTCAGGGAAGAAAATTTTGCAAGGATACAGAAAAGCGCGGCACACTCCAAAAAACGAGAAAAAATCAACGTGGTGGACATTCTGAAGGTGCTGAAGAGCACGAACAACCTGCCGACAATTGTGTTCTCGTTCAGAAGAAAAGAGTGCGAAGACTATGCGGTGGGCGCAAGCACAAATTTTGATTTTAACAACGACACCGAAAAAAATCTGATAGAGGTGATTTTTAACAACGCGCTGAAGAGCTTGAGGGAAGAGGACAGGAAGCTGCAGCAGATAACGGGGCTGAAGGGCATGCTGCTGAGGGGAATAGGCGTGCACCACTCCGGGCTGCTCCCAATTGTGAAGGAGATAATCGAGATTCTCTTCCAGGAAAATCTTCTGAAGGTTCTGTTCGCAACGGAGACTTTTTCGATCGGGCTGAACATGCCTGCAAAGTCCGTGGTGTTCACGACAATCAAGAAGTTCGACGGGGTGCAGACGCGGTTTGTGACAAGCGGCGAATACATCCAGATGAGCGGAAGAGCGGGCAGGAGAGGCACAGACAAGATAGGCAACGTTATTCTAGCGCTAGAGTCCTCGATGGAGATCGGAGAAGCGCAGATCAAAAGCGTTTTGCACGGCCCGTCGAACACCCTCGACAGCGCGTTCAAGCTCTCGTACAACACGATCCTCAACATACTGAAGCTAGACGGAATGGACGAAGAGCACGTGGTGAAAAACTCGTTTCTGCAGTTCAGGCAGGAGCTAAAAGGGAAAGAGCTGCAGAACAGCGTTACAGCGCTGATAAAGAGATACGCAGCGTCGAAAAAGAAGCTCGAGGGGCTGGAAAGCGCGTTGCGGAACAGAAAAGAGGTGGAGAAGACGTTTGCGCTGAAGATGCAGGCGTTCCAGAGCGCAAAGGCGCTTCTGCCGAACGGCCCGCCAAAATCGCACATGGCGAAGGGGAGGCTCGTGGTGGTGTGCCGCGTTCCCAGGCTGAAAAAGGAGATAGGAGAGGGCGCGGATGCAAAAATCGAGTACCCAGACGTTACAAAGGCGATGGAGAAGGTGCTTGCGATAGTTTTTAACGCAGACACTTCGGGAATAAACGTTGTAACGGAGGAGGGGGAGACGGCGCACTTTCCGTTTTCCGCAGTGCTGCACGTGTCCAAAATGTGTCTTGCATTGGGTAACGGCGTATCTCCGATCAGGTTTTTCAAGCAGTACTTCGAAGACCGCAGGAAAAGAGGAGAGGAAGGCGAAAAAGCAGGAGCAGAGATAAAATTCTACCAGCCGCACGAGCTTACGCTTGGAGCGAGCGGACAGGAGGTAAAGGAGAACCAAGAAAAAATAGAGCTGCTGTGCGAGCAGATGTACGAGAAGTACGTGACGCAGGCGCCCGCGCAAGAGAAAAAGGAAATAATCAAAACGCTCAGGCAAAAGTCGTTTGTGCATGCGCTAGAAACGAGGATTACGAAGGCGTACAGGGAGAAAGAGAAGACGAAGCTGGTGATGATCAACGAGTACAACAGCAAAAGGAGAATACTGCAGGCGCTGTTCTACACGTCGGAGTCTGAGGTGCTGATAAAAGGGAAGGTAGCGAGCGAAATCAGTAGCGGAGACGAGCTGCTGCTTACGGAGATGCTGTTTAACAACGAGTTTGCGAAGCTTCCGCCGGGAAGGATATGCTCGCTGATAAGCTGCGTGGTGTTTGATGAAAAAGCGGATAACACAACGCTGACAGAGGAGAGCGCGCGGGTATTTGAGATTCTGAAGAAGACTGCGAAGAGGCTTGCGGCGGAGTTCAGAAAATTAGACGAGAGCTTCAGAGAGGGGGAGGAGAAAGAGTATCTTGAGAAGCTGTGCCCGAGGCTGATGGACGTGGTGTACTTGTGGACGGAGGGGTACAACTTCGGGGAGATATGCAGCTCCACGGACGTGTTCGAGGGAAGCATCATTCGGTGCTTCAGGAGGCTGGAAGAGGTTCTGAAGGAGATGTGCAGGGCTGCGAAGGTTGTCGGGAACACGGAGATGGAGAACAAGTTCTCGGCGGCTATTTCGCTGGTTAAGAGAGATATTGTGTTCGCTAACTCTCTGTACCTGTGATTGGCGGTGGTAGGGATGGAGGTGAGGATGCGATGGTGGGGATAAGGATGCCATGGCGATGATGATGCGATAGTGATGCGATAGTGAGGATAATGCAACTGTCCTACCTTATTATTAAAAGCTCTATTTAACTGATATGGGATGGTGTTGGCTGTTTTCAATAAGTATCGGTATGCTATACTTATCGGGTATGCTCTGCTTATTCACTGGGCTATACTTATCCGATATGTTATGCTCACTCTCTATGCTCTTCTCGTTCTCTATGCTATGTCTAGTTCCCGTATTATGCGGCTAGCTGTAATTTGTATCTACTGGCTAATCTACGTCTCCGGTGTCCGTTCTATGTTTATTCGCTCGATTGCAATTTGAAATCCGAAAGCCTTCGGTAGTTTTTTTGAAAATTTACGGGACGCTTTTGGGAAAATAACTGTGTGCGCATGTGGTAGAGGGATAAGTGGGACGGGTCAAATTCGCGTACAAAGACGAGATTCGCGCATGAGGATGGCTAGGTGCGATGTAGAAACCCGGCTACAGCACGCTGAGAAAACCAGAAAGCTACAGCAGCATGCTGATTAGGCGAGAAGACGAAGCGCACAGTTCTGCAGCGAAAGGCGTTTTAGAGCTAGAAAGAGAGCGGCGCGATGCTTGGGTGACAAACTCGAACGGAACTGCGACCCACACGCGAAAGAGACAGAGCGCTGATTAATTTAGCGTGGTAAATATGTGTGAGACGCCGAATATTATTTTTATGGAAGACATAAAGGAGAAAAGCGGGAATAAATCGTGTATTATATGCGGCGGAAAGAACCCAACCTGGGGATGCTTCCCATTTGGCGTCCTGTGCTGCACAAAGTGTTCGGGGTCGTTCAGAGAGCTCGGGACTTCCGTGTGCACGGTCAAGTCGCTTCTTCTTGACACGGTTTCAGAAGAGTACCTCGCACCGTTCAAGAAAGGAGGAAACGGGATGTTCCTCAGCTGGTACGGAAAAGCGTTCAAAGAAGACCTGTCACCGGCGTTTTTCAAGAAAAAAGACTCGCAGGGGTACTTAGAGCTTTTGAACAGAGGAGAAATAAAAGAAGAGGCGGCAAGAAGCGCGCCGGCATCGTCTCAGCCTCTTTTCAAGCATAAATCGAAGCTGCAGGCCATTGAGAAGGAGTCTGAAGACGAATACGAAGATGCGCCGAGCAAACGAGAAGAAAAGAGGAGCGAAGAGCGCGTAGAAGAAGAGCCCGAAAAAGAGCCGGAAAGAAAGACGAAAAAGCCGCTGAAGAGAAGCGTTGGAAAGATACAGACAGAGGGCAACGACGGAGCCAGGCTCGGAATGTTCAAAAACATCGAAAAAGAAGAGGCCAAGCCAGAGTGGCAAAAAAACATGGAGCTCAGAAACATCACAAGAGGCGAGTCGTACACGTCGTCAGCCAGTACGCCCGAAGGGAGAAGACACGTAGAGAACAAGACAGAGCAGGAAGAAACAGTGACAGATAAGATCAAAAAAGGCCTAGAAAAAGGAAAAAAAACGATATTTCGGACATTCAAAAAGTAAAGCGTCTAAGTTGCACAAATATCTTGTTAGATTGGGGTGGGGTGGATTGATATGTAGTGTGGTGTGATGTGGTGTGGTGAGTTGAGATATGGTGAGGTGTGGTTTGGTGGATTGATATGTGGTGGATTGATATGCAATGAACTGTCATGTAGTAGATCGATATGTAGTAGATGTAATGAACTGCCATATCCCTACTACACCAGCCAACTATCCTAATAAAGCAATTTTCAGGTATAGATATGCGATAAAAAGAGCGTTGAAATGGCAAAGAGGGACTCTCAGCCATGCCCAAACGCACTACACGAGTACCACCAGTACCTGTTATAGCACTCAACCACACCCAACCAGACTACACACCAATTAACACCAAACGACAACGCTAGCACGGTTCAACTTTATTTCTAAGCCCCGCTTTTAGCGCTGCTGGTGTTACAGACGACTTTTTCTCGTATCTCCGTGTACTCCTTCAAGAGCATGTCAAAGGTCACTTTCTCTGGTTCTCTGGCACCCTCGATCTGCCTCATAATAGCTCCAAGCTTTTCTCTGTTCTTTTTTCGAAGGAAGCTTACCTCCATTACTTTTCTCAGTATTTTTCCTATTTCCTCCTCATACTCGCTCTTTTTCGCTTTCATATTTTTCAAACAGCTTCAATTATGTGTCTTGTGCCGTTTAGCCCGTACCCATGCACTGCGTTCTTCCAAATTATGTAAACAGCCAGCAGAAACACAGAAAACGACACAGCTGTGGTGTATATTTCGGATATTTTGAACTCCGGGTCAGTTATGTTCGAAACAGCCCAGGGACACAGGGTATACGCTAAATTCACGCCGCAAGATAGAAGAGAAAGGCCGGTCGAGAGCCTTCTCGGCGATATCAGAAGCGGAATGCAGGGCCAGCAGCATGCCAGAAACCCGCTCGATAGCCCAATCAGAACCGAAGGGAGATATTTCCAATTAGAAGATGCGCATATCAAAAAGTGCCCAGCCGTTAGAAAAAGAGTCCCTACCCCAATTGAGCTGAGCCGGTGCCCCCGCCTGTCCGTTAGAGCGCTGATAACAACCGTGAAAACAAGAGATATGCCTTCCTGCACTGCAAGCAGCCTGCTGGCGGTTGGGTACGGCACGTCCAGCCGTTTCTGCAAAATCGCAGAGTTAGAGCTGTAGAACGGAGATACCGCGCACGCAACGAGGATAGTCACGCCAAGAACGTGCGGAAGAAGGTGGTGGTTCGTTTGGGACACCTCTTCGCAATCTTTTTCGGCGTCTTCACCGGTGACCAAAATAGAATCTGCGATAAGGCAAAAAAAACCGCCAAACAAAATAAGCACCAGCCCGAGCATCGCGCACACAGGCACGCCGTAAGAAACGAAAGATCCGAGAAGAAGGTACGAAGCGATCGTGCCCAGACGCGCAATCGCCAGACTGCAGCTAAATACGCTACCGTACTCGTGGTTTTTGAAGAGGCTCGAGATAAGCTGGTTCTGCGCCACGCTGAAGCTTTCGCCGCCCAGCCCGATGATAAAGCGCCCCGCCACCATCATCTCAAAAGACCACGAAATAACTCCTAAGTAGAACACAGACTGCCCAAGAACCATAAGCGAGTACGTATACACCATCATTTTTGTGCAGGATCTACGAAAAAAGCCGTTAAGCAGGATGGGGAGCAGGAGATTCGGCAGGGCGTACGCAGAGTACAGAAGACTGTGGCTCGAAGAGTACCCCGGCCCGAACATCTTAACGAGCCCCGGGTACATCGGAGAGGGGCTATCGTACACAAAGAAGAACGAGAATAGCGAAATAGAAGAGAGAAAAAACAGGGTCTTCCTGTGCGGCGGTATTTTCGCGCGCATTTCGTTCATGAAACACACTCAAACATGGTTCTTTATTCTGTGTTTAGTTTGGAGACGAATTCTCTGACAGACTTACTCTGCTGTTCCAGAATAGATGCGGAAGATTTTAGATGCTTTACAAAAGAGCCGTATTTTTTATACTGACCGGGGGTACCGCGTGTAAAAATACTAAGAGAGAGGGCGTCTGGGGTGGCTGCCAGTCCTGAATCGATGAGGCACGAGACGTTATCTTCGATATAGACAGCGAGATCCGAGGGTTTTTTCAAACAGTACGAAATTTCCGTTAGAATAACCTCGGACGCGTAGGTTTGCAAAGATGCTTCGAGAAGAGAAGAGCTTTTCCTGATAAGGTGCGTTGGAAGCAGGAAAATAAGAGAGAAGTCGAGAGACCGGAGAATTTCCCGTTCCATCTCGATGAACCTCTCTTTTGTGTACGCGTTGTCGCAAACATCCACGAATATTTCGAGGCTCTTGATCTTCTTGCACTCTGTGAACTTCTGGGCCGTGAAGAGCGCAGTGCATCCCACGAGCTGAAACATCTTTTTACTCGAGCCTTTCTTCGCGATGTGTATGTCCAGCGCCCTGACAGCTGTTTGGTACGTTAGAGTACTTAGAGAGAAGTCTATTTTTACGTCGTACATCCACTCCACCAGGGTTTTTCTCATTTCTAACGATATTTCTCCTGAGTATCCGGACAGATCGCTGCCTGCGCCAATACCAGGGGCGCGGTCCAACCCTGTGCAGAACGGCGCAACGTGTTCGGAGTAGCGCTGCAGCGCTCTCTTCGCCTCCTCTGCGCGGTCCTTTTTTATAGATACGTGGATGTGCGTGTTTTTGACGTTTGTTATGTCCTGTAGCGCTCTCTTTATCATTTCTCCGCCTCTTTCTGTCCATACAAGATTTATATTCGAGTTGCCGCCAATTTTCTCCTTGGCTCTGTTACAAATACTTTTTGTGTTTCGGTATTTTTATGTCGCGGAGGTACACAGCCGCTGCTCTTATTGCCGCGGTGTCTTCGCTGTCGGTTATTTTCAACCTGCTGCCACCCCTTTCAGTTTTCGACTTCAAGAGCTGCACGCCCGGGAAGAGGTTCAAAGAGGAACAGTGGATAGAGTTTTCTGTTCTGTGCGTGTTTGTTATTGCGGCTACCCCCATTGTTATTTATTGGATGAGAAAATCCGTTGGAAAAAGCGGAGATTTTTTGGTGAGCTCGATGTGGGCGTATTTTGCGTTTTCCGTGACAAATCTTGTGGTTAACTTTCTGAAGTTCCTGGTAGGGAAGGAGAGGCCGGATTACGGGCACAGGATAGTGGTACACAAGGCTGGACACTTTTTCCACGAGGGGAGGAGAAGCTTTCCGTCGGGGCATACGGCGCTGGCGCTGTCGAGCGCTATTTTTATCGCGAGAGAGGCTATTGTCAGCGGGCGAATGATGAAGACAAGCGTTAAGAAGGGGGTGTTTATAGTGCTAGGGACGCTGCTTCCTTCGGCGGTTGCGTTTTTTGTCTCTGTGAGCAGGATATCGGACAACCGGCACGATATTATAGACGTGCTGGCAGGGGGATCTATTTCGGTGTTTGTGTGTTTATCGGTGCTGACGGCGAAGCACATGGCTAAGAAGTACGAGAAGCACGCAGAGAGGAGCAGAATGGAAGAGCTCTATTCCACAGACTACAGAAGAGGAGGTTTTGAGGTTGGAATGTAGGGGATGTAATTAGCAGATTGGAGTGTGTGGATGGGGCTTGGCTGGAAGATTTTTGGTGTAAGATGTCGGTTGGAAGATGTCGGTTGGAAGGTCTTGGCTGGAAGATGTGGAAGATATCGGTTGGGAATGCGGATTAGTTTTGGCGGGATAGTGTTGGAGGAGTGCGGGATGTGTCGGGGTGGCCTGGTGGCGGTCTATAGGCTGGGCGTTGGGATGTTGGGTAGTTGCCTAATCTGGTAAAGTCGGTTGGGAGGAGTTTTTTGTTATATCTGCAGATTTATTGGGTGGTAGAGGGGCGGGCGGTGGAGTGTTGGGTAGCTGCCTAATCTGGTAAAAACACGGTGATTGGCTACATCTCAACGCAGAGCTGGTGCCGGTCTGTTTTTTAGCGCGTGTGCACAAATTGTTCTTAAGTACGCGGGGGCTCAGAAAATACATCTTGCTGGCCATGGGTATTTAAGTGAATAATTTTTAATAAATATCCTTTAGTTTTTGATATCAGGTCTAGATATATGGTGGAGTAGTGGGGAAGGCTTTTCAGCTGCCGAAAATATCACAGCTGTCGGGTGTAGTTTTTCCGTTGTAAAATATTTGCTAAAAATTTTTAAGATTTCCATAAAAGGAAATGCAACCTTGAGAAGCATCCTGCGGAGCAGAGCAGAACTTGAAGGACGCCGCAGGCGCTAGAGCAGCGCTTCTAGCAAAAAGAATTTTTCGGAAAACGGAGGTTCTGTGCAGGCCAATAACCGCTAGACCCAGGACGGAGAAAATTTTGCAACTATAAATAAAACAGAATCTTTTTTTTTATGATATTGGCAATGGCAAGCAAGAGGATCGTTTGCATTATGGGAATGGTGGCTCTGGCGTTCTGCGCAGACGCTTCTGCACCAAAAGGAGCGGGAGCGGCAGGAGACATCGCAGAGCAGCTGAAAGCCGCTCATTCGGCAGTCGAGGAGTTCGGCAAGCAGATCAGCGAGCTGCTCAAAGAAACACAAGACCAAGAGAAAATCACCAAAAAACTGCACGAGAAAGAGAGCCAGTGGCTCCAGAATGAGGGAAAAGAGATCGCGAATATCGGACTAAAGCTGCTAGACACCGAAAGCGGCAAAAGAAGCCCAGTTTTGAGTCAAAAAGACATCCAAACCGGAAAAGACGCGCTGAACAACGCGGTAAAGATAATAGAAAGCACGTCGGCAGAGTTTAGAAGCATCAAAGACATCAAGACTGCGTACGCGAGAGACGTCGCCAGCATGTGGCACGCGGTCCTAAGCAGCATAGAGAAAGGAGTGAAGGAGAGAAACTTCATCACGAAGTATGTCTGGTTCCAACCCATAATAGAGGAGACGGGAAAGCCGTTTAACGACGAGGAAAAAGCCAAAAACGAAAACTACACAAAAATTCTAAACGGGCTTCTGAACATCAACAAGTTCCAGAATGCGTTCAAAGCACAGCTTCTCACAATAGTGGACGCAGAGCTTGCAAATTTTGCGAAAGAGTCGGGGAAAGAAGAGAGCGTCATCGCGTTCCTGACGGCTCTGGGAGAGCTTGTGGGAGCGATCGAGTGCAACAGCATGATGTACAAGTACTACTTGGAAGAAGCGCCGCTGAACTACAGGCAGAACGCGCCAAACATTGAGCACTGCATGGGGTCGGAAGAGTATCTGAATCAAATCAGAGATAAGATCGTCAAGTACCAGTTCAAGTCGTTTTTGAGCGGCAACCAAGACAAGATCGCGGAGCACTACAAGGACGTAGTCGCTTTCTACGACAACTTGGTCATGAACCATATCTTTGACAGAAATCACTTCATGCACAAGATAGCGAGCAGCGCAGATTTCGCGGAAGGCGATCTAGAAAAGGTCTGCGAGAGCTCGATAGCGACGCTCTTAGAGATCTACGAAGAGTGGGCGAAGGTGATGATCCAGAGAGACGCAAAACACGCAACAAACACAAAGGCTGCAGAGGCGATCAGAAACATCCGCGGCCTCGTTAAGGAAATGTGCGAGACCCAGAAGGAGATCATCAAAGAAGGAGTTCTGCTGATCAGGTCCGACAAAGACGTCTCGGAAGAGGGAAGAGGGAAGCTGCACAAACTCGCTGCAATTACGCTCGCCATCAAAGACCTCGACATATCAAATGGGCCTGCACTTGAAAAAACGGTTAGCGCCGCTATAGAAAAGATAAACGAGATAAAAAAAGCCGAGATAGTAGCACTGAACCCGCACTTCGAGAGCGCAGAGATCGATTTGAAAAACGAGATCCTCAGAAGCGCGTGGAACGAGCAGGTTCTAAAACAGATGAAAACAGACGCATCCAAGAAGTCTATGAGAATATTCTTCAGGTGTCTTGACACCATACGCGAAAAAATCGCTGATATGCAGGGAGTGATGGACGAGACGGTAAACATAGACGATATATACATCTCCGACGTGCCAACTATTTGCCAGAACGCTGTTCTGGCGGTTTTCGCACAGAAGCTTGTAGTTAGCAGCCTGGTCTCCGCCAACAACACCGGATGTCTGAAGCCTCTGCTCCTGTTCAACAACGGAGTTTACAGCACTGTGTCCAATGTGGAGAAAGAGTCGTTTATGTCGCAGCCAAAGTTCTACCTGTCAGAAAGAGATACGGCATATGTCGTTAAACAAATGATGTCTCTTATCAAAAAGACACTAGCAAAGATAGATATCCTGAGCGTCAAGAGCTCAGCGCTCAGCACCGACGCTCTTAGCGAGTTTAGGAAACACATATGCGAGAACAGCACAGAGCCAGAAAAAGTACCCGCTATCAGCGCGATATACCAAAAACCAGCATTCAGCGCGATGAGCACAAAGAACGACGGAGAGGAATACTTTGTCAAAATGAGGGGGCTCATAGAGACGCTAGGAAACTCTGCCAAATTAGAAGGATCTCAGCTGTTCACGGAGACCGCACAGGACATCAACGCAGGCATAAAGATCATCCTGTCAAGAATATCTCCAGGCTACAAGTACAGGGAAGATATACTCAAAGAGACAAAAAAACACTTCGATGCAATTATGGTGGCGCCAGCGTTCGAGAACAAGCCGCTTTTGGAAAACATAGAGATGAGGGATATTTTATACTACACGAAGAAGAGGAGCGCGTACATCACGAACAGCTTGCAGCTGATCAAAAACTTCGTTAAGAGCTTAGCAGACTCTATTGCCAACAAAAGCCGAGAAACATTCGCTAACTTCATGGACTCTATTAGAGACGTGCCAAGGTTCGAAGAAGACGAAGAAGAGACAGTTGATGAGAAAGTTGAGGAGAAAGAGGAGGGGTTCTCTAGAACAGGGCTTCTGATCGCTACTATACCGGTTGTTTTGGTGTGCGGTGCTGCGTTCGCGATGTTTTATTCGCGAAAACAGGAGGCATGAAAGTTCTTAATACTCACTTCTTACGGTGTGGCAGTTTGGCAGTTTAAAGAATAAATTTCCGAAAAACATCCAGTGGTATTTATGAGTAGGTGAACGGTAGAGCAGGCGGTGTAAATCGCGTCCAATAATAACGCCGGTGATAGCTGCAACGTGCCAGCATTACGGCTACGCTGGCTGCGGGTACTCAAGCGAATGGTTGGTAAGTGCAGGGGTACCCCAGAACGCGTAAAGCGCTACACTGCGACCGCGTATCTTCAGTCCTTGGCATGAGTCTGCAGTTAGTGCAGCGCTGTGGAAGTGCTGGCGGGTTTCCAGTGCACGTGCACTTAACGCAAACCCGCCGTTAAGCACCGATCTGTGGTTACTTAGAGATCCGGGCGCACACCCGCCACATATCATTTACATTCTTCATCAGAGATAAGAGAGTACAGAAGCTTTATCTCTTCGGAGTACTTCGAAGGGTCTGGCGTTTCGAGAATCAGAGGTATCTCGTTAAAATACGCGCTGTTCATGATGTAGGAAAAAGCTTCGATCCCAATCAGCCCCTTCCCTATCGACTCGTGCCTGTCTTTTCTGCTTCCAAGCGGCATTTTGCTATCGTTCATGTGCACCCCTTTTAGATATTCCGTTCCAACTTCCTTTTCGAACTCTTCCATTACCCTGCCAAACGACTCTTTTGTTCTTATGTCGTATCCTGCTCCAAACAGGTGGCACGTGTCCAGACACACTCCAACTCTTGTTTTGTCTTTTACTCCGTTGATTATCATTTTTATCTCTTTGAACGTTTTTCCAATGACTTTTCCCTGCCCAGCCATGTTTTCTATCACTGCCACGACCTCTTTTGTTCTCGAATGCGCGATGTTGATAGCTTCTGACACGAACCTGCACGCGTCTTCTATTGGCACATCTCCGACGTTGCTTCCTGGATGGAAGTTCAGGCAGGGGATGCCGAGCACCTCGCACCGCCTCATCTCCTCCACAAAAATACCTGTAGATCTTTTCCACTTTGCCTCATCTGATTGCGCGAGATTCATCAGATAAGAAGCGTGCGGAAGAACGTGCTGGATGTATCCCTGCGACTCTTTGGCAAAGCTATCAATCTCTTCTCTTGTCAGGTCTTTTGTTTTGAACGTCCTTTGGTTTTTCAAAAATAACGCTACGGCCTTTCCCCCTACCATCTTCATTCTTCCAAATACTTTATCGAGGCCTCCCTCCATCGACATGTGCGCGCCGACGAACTTCTTCGAGATTTCTGCTTTTTCAGCGGCTATCTCTTCTTCCGCTCTTTCTGCCGCGTTTTCTTCGCTCGATCTCTTCTCTTTGTTCTCTTTCATGTGCGCCGAGTCCATTATTTTGGAAATAAAAATACGCATTCTGAATAAACATGAAAAAATTTCTCGAAGGCGTGGGCGAAATGAACAGGGAGCTGGAGTATCTCGTGGACCTGCTGAGAGAGATGGAACAGAACACGAGAAAAGTCAGCGGCGCATCGAATGACGGGGAAGTAGCGGTGCTGCAGGAGACGCTGTCGGAGCTGAGAGGAGAGTTTGTCGAGGGGATGAAGACGCTGAAGGACGGAATCGCGAACCTGAAGAAAAAAACAAGCGAGGGACAGACGGAGTATGAGAGACACATGAGAGAAAAGCAGACGCACTCGCTAATCGACAGAACGACAAGGCTCGTGGAGAGCTTCAGCACGGCCCAGGCAGAGTTTGGCGCAGAGGAGAGAAGAAGAGTCGAGTCGCAGTACATCGTCGCAAAGCCAAATATAACGGAAGAAGAGCTGGAGAAGATCGAGTACGCGTCGCCGCCAGACCCTTTTTCGTTCAAAAAGGCTCCAAAACACGTAACGGAAAAGAGAAAAACCTCATTGAAGGAGATATCGTCGGGAATCCAGGAAGTTACGCAGATGACGGAGCAGCTGAACCTGCTGGTGCACGAGTCCGACAAGAAAATCGACAAGATAACGATAACTGCGACTAAAACGGAAGTGAAAGCAAAAAAAGCCGATAAAGATCTCAAAAGCACGCTGCAGTACCAAAAGCTCGCAAGGTTCGCTAAGCTTATCTCTTTTTCGATTCTGTTTTTTCTGGTGCTGATCTTCATATTCGCGGTAATCGGCGGGTTTGTCTTTATCATTATAGTGCTAGCGCAGAACTTTCCATCTTCTAACAGCACAGGCGGGGCTGGAAATGGCGCTCCAGCAGCCCCTACCGCGCCGGCAGCCCCTCCAGCATCTTAGCCGCCCGCATGTGCCTGAAGTCGAGAGAGCGCATGCTGAAGAGCTTTAGCTCCGAGCTGTACGTTTTCTTTATGGTTCCAAAGACTTTTCCGTACGAGGCAAGAACGCTCTTGGTTTTTTTCAGGTTTTTTTCGATGTCCTCAAAAAGGAAAAACAAATTTTTTATCGGGAGATTCCCCTTTTCCACGCAGTTCCTCTCCATGTTCACTATGTTTTTCGCCTCTTTCCCCATCTCCCAGTTCAAAATGTTTATCTCCGCCAGCTTCTTCTTGTGCTGCTTCAGCTTGTCCTCTGCTGCCCCCCTTCTCCTTATAATTGCCGACTTGTGGTGGTATATCTTCTTATCTAGCGAATACGCGCCGTATATCTCCTGGGGGCTCTTTACAACCTCCGAAAACTCCCCAACCACGCCCGACAGAAAGTCCAAGCACGTCTTCTGCGCACATTCCATCCCAGATATAAGCATCTCCTGCTGCTTCGCGCAGTGCACCGCTATTTTATACGTTGCACACAGCTCAAACAGGCTGAACACGCAAAACTCGTACAAAAACTTGAGAGACGGAAACCTCGAGGGAGATATCCAGCTTTTTTCGATAGCGCTTTTCTCGTCGTGTATTTTCTCGCATAAAAACAAGCACTTATACGCCCTGTACTCCGTTTCCGCCACTCTTTTCTCCTCTGCAGCAGATACACTAACGGTTCCAACGTACAGAATAGAAAAAACAAAATCGCACATCTTCTGGTACGTTGAGCAGAACTCCGAGTACCTCCTTCCGAAGTTAAGGCTTTCCACGAGTTTCAAAGTGTCCACCAGAACCATTCCCAATTCGCGTGCTTCTATCTTAATCTCCTCGGATATTTTCGCTAGCGACTTGATGCTCTCGTCCACGTCTACTGGCACGGCCTGCACCGGCGGAGAGAGTTCGCCGCCCTCCGAAGACGCAACGCAGATGCCTTCGACTACGCACACCAGCGCCTCTGTTTGGATGTACAGCAGCCACAGCGCCTGCAGCCTCTCCACGATGTTTCTTATTGGCAGGTGCTCCTCTTCGAGAAGTGGAGACGAAAGATGCGAGACGAAAATCGGAAGAAGAGACTTTCTGGACTTTTCGAGAATAGTTCGGATCTTTCCTTTTTCTTTTACCTGCTCGGACATCTTTATCTTCTTCATAGTTACATTTCTATGCATTCTGTTCAGGAGGCAATCTTTTAAATACGTCACTTTCGAATATCAACTGGTCTAAGGTCAGGTAATCATTCTGATTGTGATTTAAGATGGGTCTGGTGGACGGGGTGGGTGAGATGATAGCTGGAAGATAGCTGAGATGATAGCTGGTAGGCGTTATTTTCCATGCCAATCCTCCATTTTTTATCGCATATCTATACTGTGGTGGTTAGTGTGGAATTCTTTCAAGGTATACCGTTTGAATGCATCCCGATCTATCAACATATACGACCTTACCTACAACTCGCCCTACCACAACACACCCTGCCACATCCCGATCCAACCCATAATAGATCGGAAATTATGTTAAATAAGCACTTTCAGTTTCAAAACAGACATTTATTTAAGGAGAGTGGTAGATCTTCCCTACATTTAGGACGTATTCCGTTTGCTTATCGTTTTCTGTTTCGGTGGCTTTCAGGACTGCCCCTTCTCTTGTTCCTTTTATCTTGTTGAAGAAGTGTTTTAGCACCGGGTGCTGTGGCATTTTTCTAACTGCGATCGATTCTTCGTGTGTTTTCTTCTCCTCGTCTTTGCCTTCCTGTGCTGTGTACTGCGCCATGAATATCGTTTTCTTTCCAATCAGCTTCCCTGTTCCCTGCTTGAGAATGTTCACCTCGACGTTTTCAGAGGCTGCGACGTGGTCTATGTCGTTTTTATTCTCGGTGCTTTCCTTTTCTGCTTCTTTCGGGGCCTCTTTGGCAACGGCGTGCTCTTTTTCACTTGCGTCTTTTTTGTCTTCTTTGTTAAGCCGTATTCTAACGGTTTTTTCTTTTTTTTCTTGTGGAATAGAGATCTTTTTAGTCTGCACCTCGTTCAGCTCTTCGCTTATTTTCACTTTCTTCGTCTTCGGCTCTTCCAGCTTCTCTTTTCCGGCCTGCCCTGCCGCTCTTTTGCTTTTCGCGTCGGTTCTGCTGTTTTTCTTCTGAATATCGCGTTTCTTCACTTCTTCACTCTCCTCCTCACTTTCATCTTGACTCTCATCTGCGCTCTCTTCTTGACTCTCCTCTTCGCTCTTCACTTCACTGCACTCCTCTCCCTCTTCGCTATCCTCTTCGCTGCCTGCCTCGCTGCACTCTTCCTCCTCTTCGCTGCCTGCCTCGCTGCACTCTTCCTCCTCTTCGCTATCCTCTTCCTCGTCTTCCTCGTCTTCTCTGCATGTGCCTTTTTCCAACAGCACGTCTATCTTATTCGCTCCCTTAACTCCGATGCAAACCTCTTCGTCTGCCCCGAACTCCAGGTCGAAAACTTCGGCCTCTTTTACGTTCGGAATAAACGTCGCAATTGGCACTTCGCATCCTTTGCTCCGATAGAACAGCACCGTTCTTTCGCTCTTCCTCGGCTCCCTCATAGCTGCGCTAAGTATTCTCACGCCCGCTTTCTCCTTTACCACAGCGTCTTTTCCCTCTTCCACCGTCACTCCAACGTATCTGTCCTCCGCCTTTTCCTCTTCTTCGTCCTCTGTCTCGTCTTCCTCTTCCTCTTCCTCGTCTTCGCTCTTCACTTCGTAGAACAGCAGGTCCACGCTGTTATTTCCCTCGACCGACAGCGATATCATGCTTCCTTTTTTAAACAGCATGTTCAGCACCTTCGACTCGGATATCTCAAACAGCAGCGAAAACAGCGTTATCTCCTTTTCTCCGTTCAGCTGCAGCATCACGCTTGTCCTCTTTGGCTCCTCGGTGGGGTACGGCGTGAGCGACACAGACTTCAGCACTATGTCTCTCTTCAGCCTCTCTCTAACGTACGTGTTTCCCGGGATGATTGTCAATGTCTCATAAGCCATGGGGTGCAAAAAATTTATTCTAATTAAGACAACTTTGCCAAATTCTAATTAAGATAATTGCTTGGATCGAACTCCAAAGAGTTTGCCATCGAGTAGAAGCTGCAATACGTCTCTTCGTCTTTTTTCGTTTTGCTCTTCTTCTTCGACGTGTTTCCGTCCTGGACCGAATTCTCTTCTCCTAAAATAAGTTTGTCCAGGGACTGCAGGTCTTCCTCTTTAAACGGCGGAATCTCTTCTAAATAGTGTCTTTGAGGCACTCCGCACTCGTAGTCCTGGTTGAACCCCGGATAGTTGAGAAGAAAGCACTCGTAATCCTCTTTCGATTTTACTTCGGAGCATTCGGGCTCTTTTTTTACATAGAGCGACGGGGTGATTTCGATCTCTTCCTGCTGTATCTCGCATTTTGGAACGTGTTTTTCGTTCTTGACTTTTGCTCTTTTGTTTTGGAACCAGACCTGGACGCTGCGCGGCGTCATCCCAAGCTTCCCTGCAAGCGTCTTTCTTAGCGCTGCGTCCGGTTTTACGTTGGTTTCGAAGGTCTTTTCGAGCACCTCTAACTGCTCCTTGCTTGTTCTCTTTCTTGGCTTGACGTGGAACGGGTTGTAGTAGGAGTTTTTGAATTCGCCCTGGGGTGTTTTGTGGAAGCTATCAAAGTATGATTCGGGACTGTTGGCCATCTAAGTCGGTGTATCTGCGGTATTTATAATTTATATTTATCCAATTTTGCTCATTTTGCTATTATTGGATATATGACGTTTAATATGGACTTATTCGAGATTATGTCAATATTTGTCTGTGTGTTTTTGGAAGCTCTAAACTGTTCCTGTTTTGGTTCTGGCCCTATTGGTGGCCCTCAAACTTCTCCTTATTTGGTAATGGTGCTCTTTCCCCAATTGAAGCTGTCCAAATATGGAAATAATTGTGAAAATAAGTAAGAGAGAATTGTTAAATTAGGAAAACAAGCCCTTGGGTATTTTGCGCTAAATTTTCGCGTGCAGAGGAATATTTTGAACTGCTCGCGCTTTTCAAAGCGGGTTGTTCAGGAGAGCCAGAAGAGAGTGGGCGTTTTTGTGCTTTGGGAACCTCAGGAGAGTCTCTGTCACGGTGTGCACGAGGGCTGCGTGCCTGTCAAACTTCGATACGGAAAGCTCTGCGCCCTGGCTCTCTTGGGAGCACCTGTCTTCTGCGTCAACTCGCAGGGCTGATCTGAGGGCGTCAAGCCTCGTAAACAGCGAAAGCAGCTTGCACTCTTTGTCCAGAGAGTTTCTGCGCTCCGGGGCGCTTAGAAGCACCTCGGAAATCGAGAAGAGAATCGCGTGGTACTCCTCTTGTATTGCTTTTCTCATCAAAATTAATAAGCACGCGCGTATTTGAAACACTAAATAGAAGAGCTGCGAGTAAAACAAAACATGAACATTGCGCTGGAGGAAGCGGGCGGAAGAGTGGCTGCAGTTAGGGAGACCGAAGTGGAGCCGTTTTCCCAGAAAATGTTCGGAGAAGTGTGCCAAGAGTCTTTTATTAAGGGCGTTCCGCACGTGATAGGAAGAGTAGAGGTGAAAGACGGAAAGGACCACACTTATTACGATGGAAGGCAGCTTTGCAAGTTCCTGTTTGAGCTTGTGATATCCAAAGACGGAAGGAAGGTGCGGATGAAAAACACGCTGAACCCCGCGGACGATAAAAAGATCAAGGAGGTTGCGTTCTTTGAGGTTCTTCCGTCGGACGTTCGAAAAGGGGTGTTTATAGGGACCCACAAGGATTTTCTCGAGTCTAGCAAGTTTAGATCGAGAATCTTTAACAGAAACGATCCTTTTGACTCCTTATCGATTAACTTCGTGTTTAAGGACGCTCATCCGCTTAAAATTAGGAGGGGGGTACTTGTTAGTCTCCTGCTGCTGCTGGCGGTGCTGTGCGGGATCTTCACGGGCTGCGTTATAAACCTGCTTAGGAACACTAAGCTGATAAGTCCGCCGGTCCATAAATAAACTGCTGGTCCTGGAGTAGCTATGTGGATGGTTTGGTGGTTGTGGTGTAGTTGATTGGATTGGTTGGTAGTCGTGGTGTAGCTATGGGAATATTTTGGTAATCCTAGAGTAGTCACCTGAGTAATGTTTGTAAGTGCAGGGGTACCATCTCAGCAAATAAACCGTGTCCAGTGCTGACATCTTTTGCTTTTTGGCACGAGTTTAGATGAAAGACGCTGTTTCAGGCGGAGAAGAGAGGGAGGAGGTGTTTTGGGAGGATGATTGTGTTGATCTCTGTGGACGGCACGAGCGTGTAGGTTCCGTTCGAAAGTAGCTTTAGGTTCATTCTTCGGTCTATTTCTACAAGGACGCCCTGGACCACGTCTCCTCTGTTCATTTCGACGGATACATCCATGTCTATGCACTCGTATATCCACTCCAGACACATGAAAAATTAAGAACTTCCGTAGATGTAAGGCAGGGGTAAGACTGCGCACTGGTAGTTGTGGTAGGAGAATAACGCTGGTACCGGCAGCGATCGTGATAGTAGCAACGCGAGAATGCCTTTTACAATGACAACTGTTGCGGCAATGCAATCCCTGTGGCAACGGCATTAGATTTCAAATATGCCCAGCTGGGCACTCCCGATGTCAGCTAACATGCTAACAAGCAATGTGGTTATAAGGGCAAAACATATGCGTCGGAGATATATACATGTCTGTTGATTGAGTAGTTCACGCTTTCTGGCTATGCGCAGGCCTAATACCGAACATCGTAGCTTTTTATTACAGCGGTCCAGCTAAAAATGGTCCGTACTTTTTTTAAAAAAAGTAGGCTTTCCTTTTCGAAAACCACACATCGCGACACCAGACGAGTGTGACAAGAATAAGACCGCCAAGCATACTCCACCGCATTCAGAAGATATGGCTCGAATAGATAGCTGCCAATGGAACATGTAGCACGGGTTATCCTGGTAAGACGCAGATGGAAACAATGAAGTACCCCAGAAGCCACAACAATCGAAAAAACAGCCTACCAACCGTTCAACGCACCTCCAAATGCAATCGTTAAAATACCGTAGATCCATTTAGTATTATTTATTTAGCTAGTTTATGCCAGTTCGTGAGGCTGGTAAGACCTCTTTGCCGCTTCAATCCGGGACGTACCGTCTTGTTGAGATCGTGCAGCGCATATAAGTATCGATAGTTATAAGGTTATCAGCTTAGTCACTGATACATTCAGTCACTAATACACTCAATCACTAATGCACTTAGCCAATAGCCAATCCGCTTACCACCCCACTCATCTACCACCCCGCCCATCTACTACCCCGCCCATCTACCACTCCACTCGCTACTTCTTCTTCCAGGATAGTGTTCCGGTCTGTTCTTTAAATAACGGCTTTTCCTTCTTATCTCCTTGTTCCATCTTGTAGAACAGCTGGTGGATGGGATCCGCAGGCGCCTCTCCTTCTTGCAACGCAGCGGGCTTCTCTTTCCACGAGATTCGCTTCTGCTCTGGCCTCACCTCCATTGGCGCCTCTTTTCTGCTCCATTTTCTCATATCTTCTTTTGGGGGCTCCGGAAGGGGGTCTCGCTCTCTGCTCCACACGAGCGGCTTCGCCTCCTGCTGCACGGCCGGTTTATCTGCCTCTTCCTCCTCCTCTTCCGCCTCTATCCACTTCTCTCTAAGCCCGAAAGGCGCCTCTGCCTGCGGAGGGGTGTACTTCTGAACGTTGGGAAGAAGCTCCTGCACGACCTCGAAGCTCTCCACCACTCTCTTGAGTATTTCAACATTTGCCTCCTTTGCTGCTCTAAACCTCCTGTTAATTGTATCGACCGCTCTCAGATACTCTTCCGTCTCCTCTTCCGTTAGATCTTCTTCGCTATCTCCAGCGTCCGTTTTTTCGTCGACAGCGGATATTTCCTCTTTTGGCTCTTTTTCGCCTTTCTGCAGCTTCTCAACGCTCAGCCTCAGCAGATAGTCCCGTTTTTCAAACAGAGCCCGCAGCGCCTGTGTCTTCTTCCTCTCTTTTGCTCTTTCCGCTCCTTCTTTCGTCTCTTTGCTTCTGTCTTCCGGCTGCTTTGCGCTCAGCCCCTCCTTCTCTTCCAGGGCCCTTACGAGCTTCGGGTGCCTCACCGCCTTTTTCTCCTTTGGCTCGTCCAGCTCGTTGACGTAGTCGATGTACGTATGCGCCCTGTTTCCTTTTTCAACGTACAGAACCCCTTCAGATATTCGGTAGTTCATCTTGTGCTTCCTGAGAAACGAGATTTTTGGCACCGACTCTTCTGATAAGGGCTCCGATCCGCCAACCGCCGACAGATACCAGCTCCAAAGCCCGTGCGGAATCTCCACCTTGAACACCGCGGGGTTCCGCATGCTCAGCGGTCTTTTTGTGCTCTTGTACCCAATTATCGCGTCGTGATCTGTCGATATTCTTTGGTGCTTAACGTACTCGAGCAGCTTCTCGTTTGGCGAAATAGGCATGTCCAGCCCCTGCAGCTTTTCTAACGCGAGCAGGTACCCCCTGTAGTTCTCTGACTGAAGCAGGTACTTCGCCATAATCATTCCCCGCATCTTGTCAACCGACGGCTTCGTTTTCTCCAGCTTCGATATGCACTCCAGCAGCCTGAAGCACTCGTACTCCATCCCAAGCGAGTAGAACGCGTGCGCATACTCGCATATTTTCGAGACGTTGTGCACGTCCAGAATCTCGGACTCTACCGCTATTCTCGATGTTCTCAGCATTACTTCAGGCGTGCCGTTGGAGAGTGCCATGTCTGTCAGCGAGTTTATGATCTTTCTGGTCTCTTCAGCTGACGACTTTTTCATCTCCTGAAGCATCGCGCACATCTCTTCTATCTCTTTTGTGTGCAGGCCTGTTTGCTTGACTTTGCATGCGCATTCCTCCAGATTTTCTCTATCTACCATTTTACAGCTTTTATAGCTCGTGTATTCCGCTTTTGGAAGGGCGTTCACGTAGGACTTCACGAACTCTGGAAAACACTTTGCTCCTTTTTCTTCTTTTGTCCGGATTCGCGCCGCCACCTCTCTTATCTTTCCGCTTTCTTTGGCTGCTTGGACAACCTCTGCCATTCTGCCGAGAAGATTTCCCTCCAGAGCCATCGACTCGACGAGCTGAGCGACCTCTTCGCATTCCGCATTCATAAAATTTAAAGAAAGAAATTTGCCTTAACATGTACAGCGTAGTTAAGGGCGTGGAGGAGTCCGGATGGGCTCTGCTTGTTGGGCACGCGCTTGGGGTGTTTGGGGTTTCCAGCGACTCTCCGGTGTGGAGCGGCATATTTTCGGGAATGGCCAGTAGGGGATTTTCTCCGTTCAAAAGCGGGTTTTTATCGGGATACGCGACATCTCTAGCCAGTAGAAAAGAAGGGCTGAAAAGGGGAGTGATTGGAGGCGCTTTTGGGGTGGGCACGTCTTTATTCAGCAGGCTTGTGCATAAGACAGTGCCGATGTTGAAAAGATAGAGAGTAGGTTTGGTTGGGTAGGTGTGGTAGGTGAAGTAGGTGTAACTGGCACATCTAACATAACCCACCTAACATAAACCATCTAATCTGGCAGGTGTTGCCGAATATTGCTGTTCAATATGTAAGGGGGTGGGAGAGTTGGATTGAGATGTAGTACATTGGCATATGTCGATAACTTGCCGTACTAGTCAGCTGACCTAATAAGGTAATTTTAAGGGTGTGTTTGCGATGAAATAAAGGACTGAAATGGAAAAAAGACCTTGCCAGCCGATACCATAAATGGTAAGATGCGCATTTCTATAAGTGCTCGAATGTTATGGGAACGGATTGTGGTTGGCTCCGGGGTGCTTAAGCGAATAATTTTTGCAGGTGCAGGGGTACCTTCTCAGATAGTAGGCGGTGAGCAGCACAACCATTCGATATGAGTGCTACACTTATAAATAGCAACCATTTAGCAATTAACTATGCCTAGAAATGGAGATCACCTAGCAGCGAAGATTATCTAGCAATGAATGTCACCTATTAATGAAGATTATCTAGCAATAGAGATCATATATCAACTAACAAAACCCACCCATGAACACCGCCTACCAACTAACAAAAACTCCAAGCCAACACCATAACAGCCACCTCAACTCAGCAGGTCAACATTTTAAGGATCTATTTAATCAAATCAAAAGCCTTTAATAATAGTTCAGCTGGACAGGTGAAGAAGAAGAATCATGATCGAGAATATCAGAATCAGCAGAGAAAGAAATCTTCTTGCGTTTCTTCTTTTATCCCCTGCGTTCTTGATGTACGTTCTGCTTATCTTGACATCGACATAGGACACCGCTGATTTCCCCATCACAATATCTATTCTCTCGTCCTGCGTGAAGATCTCCTGCGTGATAAGCTTCTGAAGCGTGTCTATCTCGGAGATCTTCCTTCGCACCTGCATAACCTCTTTTTCCGTGTATCTTACATTTTCTAATATCCTCTCGTTCTCTTCGTAAAGCATCTGCATCATCACCGGAGGCGACTTGAGAGCCGATGGCGCGCGCTCCGGTTCGAGCGTCACGTTCAACGCGCCCCTTCGCCTTTTGCTTCTTCTGTTCTCCAGCTTCATTTCAACGTTCTGCGCTTCTGTTTTTATATTCGCTTTAACTCCTTCAACGAAGAGGAAATTTTCCTCGGTGGTGACGTCTTCCAAAAGTTCGAGCACCTCCTGTACTTTTTCAATTATTGGTACCAACACCTTTTCGATTTCAAGGTACTCCGAAGTGGTGGCTTTTTCTAACGCGCTTGAATACGCGCGAAGAGACATTCGGAGCTCTTTGGCGGACTTAAGAGCCGGAATGCTGGGGTGCTCTTCTGCCGTGGCTCTTTCCTTTGTTTTGAACGCTGAAATGATTTTCGTGTACTCGTCTGTTCTGTCCATAAATTTTAATTTAGAAGCCGAGAAATTTCTTTATCTCCCTCGATTAGGGCCTGGTAGTCTATCTTTGGGATGTAGTTCTTCTTGACAGTGTCTATTAGGGGCACCGTTACGGTGGGGGCTGGGTTTTCAGGCATTTCTTCAATTAGGGGGGCGGACGGAAGTGCGAGCTGGAGAGGCGTGGGGGCGGCGGAGGGGAGTTTTTCGGAAACACTCGGCGGGAGGGGCAGGGGAGGGGTCCAGTTGGGGTACGCGGTAGAGGCTGCGAGGGGTGCGGCGGAGGGCGCTTGTTTAGTCTTTCTTGGCATTAAAATTTTTATGAACTGTATCAGGCCAATAACAGAGAGCTTGGGACTGGACGACTGTTTGGCGTGTTCTGGGTGTGTTAGCGTAGGAGAGCCGGACGAGAAGAAGCACCTAGTAGGAGTAGAGAAAATAGAAAAAGGAGGAGTTGGGGTGGTGATCACTCCTCAGGTGAAGCTTGCGGTGTGCGAGAGGCTTGGAGAGGCGGATTTCAGAGAGTGCGAGAGAAAGATTCTCTACTGGATGGAGAGGGAGGGGAACGTGGTTGTGGATAGCTCTGTGGGTTCAAAAATACTACTGGAAAAGGAAATAAAAGCGATATCAAAAGAGCCTGGAATATCGGACGCAGGGGAAGTAAGAGGCTATCCCGTAATATCGAGCATGTGTCCCGGGGTGGTCGAGTACGTAGAGAACACTGCGCACCATCTCCTGCCCCACCTGAGCAGAAACAGAACACCGGTTGAGATGTGTGCACGGTATCTGAAAGAGAGATTACGTGGGGGTGCAGGTGGTGGAGATAGAGGTGGAGATAGTGGAGACATAGATGATGGAAGAGATAGAGGATATAGGAGAAATGGTCGAGACAGTAAAGATATAGATGATGTAAAAGATAGGAATGTTACTGGAGATAGAGAGAATGGTGATGCCGTTGGTAACAGGAATAGTACTGATGATGGTGATGCCGTTGGTGATAACGGTGGCATTGGATATACCGCCTATATTAACGATATGAATAACACAGATAACGTAAAAAATGGTAGGGATGTAGCTCACAGCATTAATCGAGAAGATAGAGGGGATATGGAGGTGATTTCGATCGTTATGTGCAAGGATAAGAGGCTCGAGGCAGAGAAAGACACTTTGGTGGACTACTGCATCACAACGAACGACTTTTTCGAGCATTTCGTGAAGAAGCAGAGCGGAGACCCGCCAGCGGACTACGTTCCGGGTAAGTTGGGCATTTCACACGTGCTGCCAGGGTCATCTGCAGGAGGTATGTTTGAAGGTGTGCTTAAGGAAGTATGCGAGAGGCCGGGGTGCCGCGTGGTTGATCGGTCGGATAAAGAGAACCAGAGAGAGGTGTCGGTGGAGATAGAGGGGAAAATCAGGAAGATCGCGCAGGTGCACGGGCTGCCAAGGGTGGTGGCTTTTTCCTCTAAAGCCAAATCGCACGAGTACATCAGCGAGTATCTTTTCGTGGAGCTGATGGTATGCAAAAGGGGGTGTCTTTACGGCCCGTCCCAGGGCGCGCAAGTCTCAGAGGAAAAATACCGCGCTCTCGAGGGCGCATCTCCCAAAATGGAAATAGATATCCAAAAACGGACATTTGTAAAAAAATCCAAAGACAAAAAAACTTTTCTCGTAAAGTGGTGAGACCCCTAAAAACAGGTGCAGGGGTGATTAAGGATCATCCGTTTGTTTTGTACAGCTTGTCAAAGAGTAAAAGATGTTAGTATTGGAGCGTAGTATTGAGAACCGCCAATAAAGATCTCAACCCCAGATCATTGACAAGTCAAGCTGATCTTCCAATCAATTTTGCCATCCATATAAACTGCATACTTGCCGCCAACAGTCACAGAAAAGACCCTCGGCTCTCCGACCGAAACACGCGATACAACAGCTCTCTATTTATTGCCAGGATTCTTCTTCATGTTTCTTCTAATAGGCTCGTTTGTCGCCGAAAACTTCAAAAACCAGTCAAAATCAAAATCATAAACAATATTGTTCCTGATCATTGCCGACGAAAAGATTTCCTTGATATGGAAATAGTCCGGCATCTGGTCGTACCTCAGCTCTCTTGTGTATCTCAAGAACTTTCCAAAAGACTCGTCCAGCCCCTCGCACAGCGTCTCCACCGGAATGCTCATTTTCAGCGCCCCAATCTTCCTGTACTTCGCCTCTCTTGGCGTATCTTTCAGGTTCTGCCACGGCAGCTCTCCCTTCATAAAATATATCAGCATGTACGCCAAGCTCTCTAAGTCGTCCCTTCTGCTCTGGCTTATTCCGTTATGTGTGTTGAGCGATGAGTACCTCACGGTGCCGATAAGCTTTTTTCCCGTCTCCATCGCAATATGCGCGTACGTGCTCGTTCTGTACACAATAGACAGGCCAAAGTCTATCACGTACAGCGCGTCTTTCGCAATGCGCTCCTTCTCGTTGCCCTCAAACTGCACGCCAAAAACGAAGTTCTCGGGCTTTACGTCTCTGTGCACGACGTTTTTGTAGTGCATGTACTCGATTCGCGTCACCAGCATGTCGGCAAGCATCAAAACCGTTTTCAGGCTGAATTTTCGGTCGCAGTAGTTGAAAAGGCTTTCCAGAGACGGGCCTAGCAGGTCCAGCACGAGCATTTCTCTTTTCACGCCTTCTATCGCAGCCATCCCCATGTAGTGCACTCTGCTAACGTACTTATTTTCAGATTGCAGGAGGACGTATATCTTGTACTCGTGGCGCAGCTGGTACGTGCCGATTTTTTTTTCGAGCTTGATTGCGCTTTTCTCCTTTGTGCCGACGTGCTCGCCCTGGAAAATTTCTCCAAACGCGCCTGCGCTGATTCTCCCGATGATTTTGTATTCGCCAACGCAGTGAGTGTTTCTGATACTCATATTTTCAAAAATTTATTAATATTTATAGAATTTCTTAAGTGAAATTTGACATGCTAAGGGAGCGGCAGATAAAGGTGCTTGAGGGCTTGCTGAAAGGGGAGGCGTTTGAGTGGAGCATTTTGGTGCTGGACAGGACGGGGCAGGGCATAGTTGCGCCGCTGTTCAGAAGAAGCGAGCTGATGGACCTCGGGATAGTGGGGGTCGCCAGGATAGAGGAGAAAAGAGAAAGAGTGGAGGAGGCCAGAGGGGTGTATTTGGTGGAGGGCACGAAGGAGAACGCAGAAATCATCAAAGAAGACGTGGTGCAGGGGAAGTACCGGGAGATAGACGTTATATTCACGGGATCCGTGCAGAGAGGGATTTTCGAGGATCTAGCGGTCAGCGTCGGGAGAAAAGGAGAAGGAAACAGGATCAAAAGAATAGCGGACGGGCTTGTTGCGCTCTGCGTGCTGCACGCGAACATGTACACGCTGAACATAAAAGACAGCTTTATGAAGAAGGGAATCTCCGAGACGATAGAGATAGGGCTGGTATCGCTGCTTAAGGGGCTCGACAACCCCGTAATATACACGGAAAAAAGATACGCAGGGGTGTGCGAAGAGATAGAAAAAAAGGTGAAGAGCCTCGGAGTGAGGGAAAAAAGCGGGAAAAAAAGCAGCGCAGTGCTGGTGGTCGGCAGAGAGATAGACCTCGTGACGCCGGTGGAGCACGGGTGGACGTACAGCGCGCTGATAAGCGACATTCTCGAATACGACCTGAACAAAGTGACAGTTCCCGCGCAGATGGTGAAAACAGAGGAGGTTATCGGCGTAGAGACGGAAAAAGGAGAAAAAGTGTTCGATCTAAACAGGTTCGATAGCTTCTGGGACAGAAACCAGAACGAGTATTTCCCGGAGGTAGCGGAAAGGGTGGAGCACGAGTTGGGAGAGTACAAGGCGGATCTCGCGCAGAGATCGATAGACTCAAGCTCGTCAAAAGACGCGATATTCGCAGCGCTGAACAAAGTGCCGGAGCTATCGCAGAGGAATAAGACGATACACACGCACATGACGCTTTCTCTCTCGCTCGTAGAAGAGATAAAGAAGCAGAAAATAGACGAGATATACAGCATTGAGAACGACACGAAGAAAATATCCGACGTAAAAGACGAGCTGGAGGATCTTCTTCCAAAAATATCCGTTGAGCACGCGCTGAGGATGTGCGTGGTGCTATCTAAGCGGTTCTCGAACGAAAAGAGCTATCTGATGTCGCTTGCAAAGAAAAAAGGGTGCAGCAGCGAGATACTCAACTTCCTGACGCAGGGAGAAGAGGAGTTCAAAGAGGGCACGTCTGTGGTGCTTGGAGCGGCGTCTTCTATCTTGCGAAACATCAAGAGGATACTTCCGTTCAGAAAAAAACTTCCTTTGGCAACGGCGGTTGAAAATCTTTTAAACCACAGATCGGCTTACCAGCGGATAGATATTGGAGAGAGCTCCGAGGCGCAGGGGTTTTCCTCCGTGCACGTGTTTGTAATTGGGGGCGGCACGTTTGCCGAGTACAAGGCTTTGCTCGATCTAGCAGAGGAGAAGCAGATAGAGATAACGTACGGCTCAACAGAGATCCTGTCGCCCACAAAGTTTATCTCAAGAATTGAAGAGGTACTTAAAAAACCACCACATAAATAAATCAGAAAGGCTGCAAGATAGGCGGTGGGTGTGTGAGGGGGATGGGTGATGGTAGTGGGTGAGGGGGATGTGTGATGGTGGTGGATGTGCGGCATTGCTGATAAGGTACATTTTTAGACCCCATATCAAAGACTAAAAGATAGTTACTACAGATTATTCAGTTAGGCATACTAGGTCTACAGATTATCCAGTTAACTACCCTACGGCCTACACCTTCAGCGGAAAATGGGCCATAAACTAGTACTCCTTTATTAAAAAAATAGATCGGCACCTGAGGGTATCCGTACTTACAATTTATATTAGAGAAGATGGGCCAGCGTGGGTTGTGAAATGCTACAGTATCATAGCGCCACCAGCAGGATATCTTTGGAAGATAAGATTGAAGGATAGCATTAAAAAGACGACACATCACCACTATCTGACATTACCACTATCACTATCTACCACCAATATCTACCAATATCACAATTTACCACCACTATTGCCACTATCTGCCATCGCTCACCGCTCACCAAAACTATCTACCACTCACCATCACCACAATCTACCTCTCCACATCTAATCTATCTCTTAAAAAACACCTCTTCGAAGTTTCTTCCTGTCTCGTTGCATATCTTTTTGACCTGTGCTACAGTGTCTGATATCTCTCGCCTCGTTTCTAAATGGGCTTTTTTGTATGTCTCTCTCATTTTCTCAAGATCTTCTTTTTCCTTTTTGAGTGTTTTTGTTAGCTCCGTGAACTCCGCTACTTTTTCTTCTATTCTTTTCATCTCGCTCTCTACCAGCAGCTCCAGCAGCCGCTCTTTTTTGCTCTCTTCTAGAACCTTCTGCTCGTTTGCTCTTGGTATGCACGACGAGAGCGCTACAGCTGCTATTTCGTTCAGCCTGTCGTTGATCCATGGCAGCTTCTCTTTTTCATTCGGCTGCTCTTCGGAGAGCCTCTGGATCTCCTTCATTGCCGCTTTTGCCGCTGCGCTCGCCACCCCGGGATGCACAACGCTTGCCAAAAAAGAGACCGTTGTCATAATTGGGTTCAGGCTGTAGTTGAACGGCACGCTGTTTTCGCCATATGCAAGCCCCTTCATTTCCAGCAGGGGGTCCTGTATGCCCATTTTCAAGAAGTGCAGCACGCACTGCTCAACGGTCTTTGTTTTAACGTACGCTGAGACAGCCTTCCAGTCGTCTTTGTACATTTCGATTCCCTCTACCAGCAGCATCTCTTCTTCTACTGTCCATATCTGCCGAATCACTCCGGACTCCAGCAGATGGAAGTTCGCGTAGGAAAACGTCGGCGGGTACCTTCCGTCATCGAAACACCGTTTACATAGAATAATTCTATCCGTGTCCGAGAAGTATATCTTGTCTTCTCCTCCAAGCCCGTTCATCTGCCTGCTGCACTCTGTGCACTCTACTTCGGTGGGTATGTGTTTGATCTTTGGTCCGTTAGATTGCAGAGAGAAGTTCTTGGACAGATCGCAAAGCGTGTTTCTGGGCTCTTTTTGAACGCTCAGCTCTATATTTGGCAGCGGCGCCGGGGACTCGCCAACCACTGCTATGTGCTCGCGGGGATGGGGAGCCCGGTGCGCTTCTCTTCCTGTTTCGGCTGCTAGGTCTTCCTTATCTGCGCTGCCTTTTTCTACGCTGTAAAGGTCTTTTTGGCAGATCTTTTCCATCATCGACGCGACGTCTCTTTTTGCGCCTATCTTGTAGTTGATCAGCCCCCAGTGCTCTAAAAACCCGTGTATGCCTATTATAGAGCTTATATCTTCTGGCACGGACTTTCTGCACTGCGTGATGCTTAGGTACCTGTTAGGAGCGTCTTGAAACATTTTAAATATCTTGTTTCTTGTTGTTTTGTACCTTTTTTCTTCTTCTGGCGTTTTTATCTGGTTTTTGAACGCTCTTTTTTCGATGTCGTTGATTGTTTGCATGTTGAACCAGGAAGAGTGCAGGGGCGCAAGGGCTGGGTACGTCTGGTCGTTTTGCAATGCGTGTTCTTCTGCGCTGACTCTTCTGTACTCCTCTATTTCCTCTTTTTCTTTTGATATGTTGACGACGCCTTCCCTTGGGACCTCTCCAGGCTTGTACGGCTTATTTTGAACGTGAACTTTGTCTACGCGGAAACTCCACTCTGTCATATAAAAAATAATTCAATAAAAAATATAAAGGAAGATAGTATGGGTTGTAGATAGGTTAGGGTGGGTAGGTTTGGCAGGCGGCGTGGAGTGGATAGGCGGGGTGGATATGGTGTAGAGGGTATTTATGGTGTGTAGAGTAGCTATGGTATGTAGAGGGTAGTTATGGTGTAGAGGATAGTTAGCTGATATAGAATACTTACCGGATATAGAATAGTTAGCGTATCTAGAGTAGCTATGGTGTATAGACCAGCTATGGTATCTAGGATAACCATAATAATACGATAACTAGAGCATCTGGATATCTAGAATACCTAAGGTAGCCGTGGGGTTATTGTAGTTAGATAGGTGGTTAAGACAACTATTTGCACCTCAGCATACCACCACGCTATATATCATCCTCAGCATACCACCAGGCTATATACATACCCCCAGTAGCACCTAAATTTCTATATTAATTAGATAGGTGTGCTTTATTGGATTGCGTGAATATATTTAGAAAAATTATTCTGAAATTATGGAGAGGAAGAAAGACAAGGTGTTTTCCCCAAAGCTTGATGAAAGCCTGTATTCTAGACAGCTGTACGTTATGGGAAGCGATGCGATGAAGAAAATGCTGCGGTCTAACGTGCTGGTGGTGGGGTTGAGAAGGGCAGGGACGGAGCTTGTTAAGAACCTGTGTTTGGCAGGGGTTCGCAGCATCTCTTTGTTTGACAGCACAGCTGTGAACGTTAGAGACCTGGGCACTTCGTTTTACTGCACGGAGTCCGATATAGGAGATAGAACAGACAGAAGCATCGAGTACAAGCTGAGGGTTTTGAACAAGCAGGTTAGTGTTTCCGTGTTGGAAGAGCTTCCCACGAGCTTCTCTAAGTACAGCGTGGTGGTGGTGTGCGACCGGACGCAGGCGGAGCAGATAGAGGTAAACAGCGGATGCAGAAGAGACGCGGTGCCTTTTATATCGGTGAGGGTAAGAGGGCTGTTTTTTGAGGTGTTTTGCGACTTTGGGGAAAACTGGGTCACAACAGACGAGAACGGAGAAGACGCGTTCATAGGAGCGATCGAGAGCGTTAGCTCCATCGGAGAAGTCACTTTGGTAGACGACGAGCGGCACAACATGGAAGAAGGAGACGAGATAGAAACAAAGACAGAAACACCAAAGAGGTACAGGGTAAAAGACCCAAAGGCGTTCAAGTTCTCGCTGGAGGGGTACGGCGGAGAGGACCTCTCAGGGGTCTCCTTCGAGCAGATAAAAAAGCATTCGGTACTTAAATTCAAAGAGTTACGGGAGGCTTTGGGATCTCCGCTGATTCCGGATTTCAGCGAAGAGGCCGAAGTGGTCCACAAGTGCTTTAGAGAGATAGACCGGATAGAGGAAACAGGAAAAGGAAGCACAGAAGAAGATAAAAAGAGGCAGATAGAGGAAGAGATCGCGAAGTTCCTGGAAAAGATGCAAATAGACAAAAAACACGAGATGGTAGTCAGGGAGTTCTTCAGGCAGCCGTGGGAGAGCATCTCTGCTGTCACTTCGGTCGCAGGGGGAATAGGCGCGCACGAGGCGCTGAAGGCGTGCAGCTCCAAGTTCAGGCCGCTCCAGCAGGTCATGTGCAAGCACTTTCTGGAGATGCTTCCCCCCGAGACGTACAGAAAAGGAAACAGAAGAGAAAAATTCGAAGGAGCGGTCGACAGATACTTCCCAATTAGGGAAATATTCGGAGAACAATCGGAGAAGATATTCAGCGCAGGGGTGTTTGTGATAGGCGCAGGGGCAATTGGATGCGAGCACCTGAAAAACCTCGCGATGATGGGAGTGGGAACAAAAGGCGCGCTCTCTGTAACGGACATGGATGCGATCGAGAGAAGCAACTTGAACAGGCAGTTCCTGTTCAGAGAAGAAGAC
>Ga0190275_10000164_pt1 | contig 71840 bp, 59 predicted proteins | sample Popmic550T_FD_133745 | JGI IMG/M metagenome (GOLD analysis project Ga0190275, IMG submission 133745) | Populus adjacent soil microbial communities from riparian zone of Yellowstone River, Montana, USA - 550 T | ecosystem: Environmental > Terrestrial > Soil > Riparian zone > Trees stand | place...
AGGCCCTTGGCGTCGTAGGGGTTGGACGGGATCACCGTCTTGATCCCGGCGATGTGGGTGAACAGGGCTTCCGGCGACTGGCTGTGGGTCTGGCCGCCGAAGATGCCGCCGCCATAAGGGGTTCGGATCACCATCGGCAGATGCCACTCGCCGGCCGAGCGGTAGCGCATCTTGGCGGCTTCGGAGACAATCTGGTCGAAGCCCGGATAGATGTAATCGGCGAACTGGATCTCCGCGACCGGGCGTAGGCCGTAGGCGGCCATTCCGACGGCGATGGCGACGATCCCGTTCTCGCTGATCGGCGAATCGAAGGCGCGTTCCTTGCCGAACTTCTTCTGGAGGTGCTCGGTGACCCGGAAGACTCCGCCGAAATAGCCGATGTCCTCGCCGAGGACGACCATGGCGGGATCGCGCTCCATCATCACGTGATGGGCGCTGTTGAGCGCCTGGATCATGTTCATGACGCTCATTTGCGCTTCGCCTCCGCCTCGGCCAGCGCCTGGGACTGCTGTTCCTTCAGATGCCAGGGAAGTTCTTCGAATATGTCTTCGAACATAGAGGCGATGTCGAGATAGGGGTCGGACTGGAGGGTGCCGAGCTTCTCGGCCTCCTTCTGCGCGGCCCGGACTTCGGCGTCGAGCGAGTCGAGCTGGGCCTGGTGGCGCTCGTCGTCCCATTCGCCGAGCGCATCGAGGTGCTGCCTGAGACGCGCGACCGGATCGCCGAGTGGCCAGGCGGCGCCGGCATTCTGGGGACGGTAGACCGAGGGATCGTCGGAGGTGGAATGGCCCTCGACCCGGTAGGTGAAGAATTCGATCAGGGTGGGCCCGAGATTGGCCCGCGCGCGGTCGGCGGCCCAGCGCGTGGCGGCATAGACGGCGAGCGCGTCATTGCCGTCGACCCTGAGGCCGGCGATTCCGTAACCGACGGCTCGGGCGGCGAAGGTGGTGAGATCCCCGCCGGCCATTCCCGAGAAGGTCGAGATCGCCCACTGGTTGTTGACGACGTTGAGGATGACCGGCGCGCGATAAACCCCGGCGAAGGTGCAGGCGGCGTGGAAGTCGCCCTCGGCGGTCGAGCCGTCGCCGATATAGCCGGCGGCGATCCGGCTGTCGCCGCGTATCGCGGAAGCCATCGCCCAGCCGACCGCCTGGGGGAACTGGGTCGCCAGATTGCCGGAGATGGTGAAGAAGCCGTAGGAATTGGACGCGTACATAATGGGGAGCTGGCGGCCCTTCAGCGGATCGCCGCGGTTCGAATAGACCTGGCACATCATCTGGACGAGCGGATAGTCGCGAGCGACGAGCAGGCCCTGCTGGCGATAAGTGGGGAAGCACATGTCGTCGCGGTCGAGGGCATGGGCGCCGGCCACCGCGATCGCCTCCTCGCCCGTCGCCTTCATGTAGAAGCTGGTCTTGCCCTGCCGCTGGGCGCGGTACATGCGGTCGTCATAGGCGCGCACCATCATCATGTCGCGAAGGATCCGGCGCAACATGTCGGGGTCCAGCTTCGGGTCCCAGGGGCCGACCGCCTTGCCCTCGTCGTCGAGCACCCGGACCAGGGAATAGACGAGCTCGTGGGTGTCCGAGGCAGGCGCGGCGGAATCGGGGCGGCGGACGCTCCCGGCCGCGGGAATCTCGATATGGCTGAAATCGACCTCGTCCCCCGGCCGCGCCGGCGGCTCCGGAACATGGAGGGAGAGCGCCGGCCGGTTCGGGCGCTCGCTTGCTTTGTTCATCCTTGGCCCTGTTCGTTGCGGCTCCGTGCGCCCGTAACCCTTGTCGCCGCCCTTGTGAAGCGGCGCCCGGCGGGGCAGTTACGAGGTCAAAGGAGCGACACCATGACCTTGTTCCGTCCCCTCGCCGCTTTGCTGCTCGTCATGGCTTCCGCCTGCGCCACGACCGCGGAAGAGCCGGCGGCGCCGAGCTGGTACGTCATTCGGCATCTGCAGAAAGCGGAGGGACAGGATCCGGCGCTGAGCGAGGAAGGCGCGCGCAACGCCGAACGGCTCGCTTCCTGGTTCGCCGGCGACCCACCGACGGCGATCTACGTGAGCACGACGAGGCGCGCTCGGGAGACCGCGGCCCCGCTCGCCGCCCGGCTCGGGCTGACGGCGCGGGAATATGATCCGCGCGACACGTCCGGCCTGGTGGCGAGGGCGCGGGCGGAGGCCGGGACGGTACTGATCGTCGGGCACAGCAATACCGTGCCCGAGATCGTCGCCCAGCTCGGCGGCGCCCGGCCGGCGGATCTCGGCGAGGGCGATTACGGCGACATCTTCCGGGTGCGCCGCGACGGCATGGTAGATCGGCTTCGGCTGGAGGCTCGATAACCCCTCTCCCGCTTTTCGCGGGAGAGGAGGGGCCCGCCGCGAAGCGGTGGGAGGTGAGGGTCTGTACCGCTGACTCAGCAAGACCCTCACCTCCCAAGCCTTCGGCTTGGGCCCCTCCTCTCCCGTGAAGGACGGGAGAGGGCGGCACAGGCCAGGGCGGCTGGACTCCCAAGGTGGAATGAGTCAGCATCCCGCCGACGCCAAGCCATCGCATCCTGGGGGGGATCGGCCATGAGCGACGGGGACTTCGATCCGACCATAATAACGCCGGCGCGGCCGACGTTGATCGGGTTCCTCGTGGGAGGACGAGTCCTGCCTGACCTCGCGGGGCGAATCGGCGCCCGGCTGGCGCGTTGGTACGGGAAGCCGTTCCGCTTCCTTCGCTGGGTGATCGCCGCCCGCCACGACCACGCCGTCGAGATGCTCGGGCGCGACCTCGATTTCGGGATCGCGCCGGTCAACGCGGTCAAGATCGGCGAGGTCAATGCCGGGCCGTTCATCCTCGGCATGGACCGGTCGGCGGCGCTCGAGCGGGAACGCCGCGGCCTCTACGAAGCGCTCGCGGCGATCGACCTTCGCCGGCTTCGAGCCGAGACCGAGGCCGACATCGAGCGGGTGCTCGCCGCAATCCCCGCCGGCGGAGAGATTGACGCGGTCGCGGACTATGCGAGGCCGATCGCGGCGCGGACGGCGCGGCGTCTGTTCGGGCTCCACGGGCCGTCGGAACGGATGCTGATGGAGGTCGCTCGCTCGGTTTTCAACCACACCTTCATCAACCCGACCAACAAGGCCGCGATCCGCGATCGGGCGATCCGCGCGGGGGCGCATATGAAGGCCTGGATCGACGAGGAGATCGCCCGGCGCGATCCCGTGGCGCCGGGCGAGGACATGATCGGTCGGCTGCTCGCGCAGGGCATTCTCGACAGGGAGGCGGTGCAGCGGTCGATCGGCGGAACGTTCGTCGGTTCGATCGACACGACCACCACCGTCGTCGCCAAGCTGATCAAGCTCGCCGCGGGCGACCCGGACATCGCTTTCGCCATGCGCCGCGATTGCGACGATTTGCACCGCCTCTGGGGCTGGTGCCTCGATGCGCTCAGGCTGTGGCCGCACAATCCCGCATTGCTGCGCAGCGCGCTGGTCGACACCGAAATCGCCGGAGTCGCGGTCAGGCGCGGCGACTCGACGGTCGCCTGGACCCAGGCGGCGATGCAGGATTCGAGCATTTTCGACGATCCGCGCCGCGTCCGGCCGGATCGCGACCGTTCGATCTACCTCCATTTCGGCGGCGGGCTCCATCCCTGCACCGGCCGGTCGGTGAACAGCTTCCAGATCCCGCTGCTGGTCGGCGGCCTGGTCAGGCGGGGCCTGGCCCGGGTCGGCTCAATCTCCTGGGCGGGCCCGTTCCCCAACCAGCTGCCCGTGACTCTGAGGGAAGGGCCGCGCTGATGGACAGCCTCACAACCGTCGTCGCCGCCATCCGCGGCTCCGAAGTCCCCGCCTTCGACGCGGCGATCGACAGGCTCGGCAACCCGGCCGAAGGGCGGCTCGGGGCGGCGCTCGACCGGCTCGATCCGGACGGCGGCGGAACCCATTTCATGAGCCTCCACGCCATTCCCGGCCCGGACGGCGGCGACGCCCACCTCGTCCTCGAATTCACCGCCGATGGCAGCGAAAGGCGGGCGCTCGAGCGGATCGTCGACGCCATCGGAGCGGACCTCGAGCCGATCTTCCGCAAGGTGTCGGACTGGAGCGACAATGTCGGGCTGCTCGATTATCTCCTCGCCCACCGATTGAAGGTCGGCCAGGGCCTGTTCGCCAATGCCGGCCTGTGCTTCCCGGGAACGCCGGGCATGAGCGTCGGCCGAATCCGCGGCGAGGCCGAGCTCGGCCGCTTCGTCGCCCCGCTCGTCGACAACCACCATCCCGACATGCGTCCGATCGACCGGCTCGCCGAGGTGCGCAGGTCGGTCGAGGCCGAGCCGGGCCTGGCCTGGGCGCTCGAACCGCCGCCGCCGCCGCTGCGGACGGGCTCGAACCCGCCCATCCTCAGGCTGATCCTGCGCTATGCCCTCCCCTTCTTCCCGCAATATATGTGGCCGTTCGGGCTGCTGCTGGCCGGGATCGCGCTTGCCCTTCTCCTGACCCTTTCGGGCTGGCACCTCGTCGCCGGCCTGCTGCTCGCGGTCGCGGGCGTCGCGACGTTGATGTTCGGCACTCTGGCGCTCCTCTATGTCGCGCTTCGCAAGCAGGAACGGAACGACTGGGCCGATCCCCGCTCGCCGGACCCGAACACGCTTCGCGAGATCAACGCCCGCGAGAATCATTGCGCGCAAAACCACATGGTCTCGATCACCCGCCGAAAGCCGGGGCCGGTGCGCTGGTTCACTCTGCGCACCGCTTTCTGGTCGGGGCGGATCAACGTGAGCAGGATCTACCCGCCCGGCTTCCTCGGCACGATCGGCACCATCCACGCGGCGCGCTGGGTCACCATCCCGGGCACCCGCCAGCTCGTCTTCTTCTCCAATTACGGCGGCAGCTGGGAGAGCTATCTCGAGGATTTCATCACCGAAGCGCATGAGGGGCTGACCGCGGTCTGGTCCAACTCGATCGGCTTCCCCAAAGCGAGGAACCTGTTCCAGCAGGGCGCCACCGACGGCGAGCGGTTCAAGCGCTTCGCCCGGGCGAGCATGCGGCCGACCCGGTTCTGGTACAGCGCCTATCCCGATCTCAACACCGACCAGATCCGCCGCAACGCCGACCTGCGCCGAGGCCTTGCGGCGGCCTTGAGCAACGACGAGGCGCTGCAGTGGCTGGCCTTGTTCGGCTCCTATCCGCGTCCGGCCGCCAAGCTCGAGACCAGCCAGATCCAGAGCCTCGTCTTCGGCGGCCTCGGCTTCATGCCGCACGGCCTCTGCCTGCTCTTCGACCTGCCCGAGGATCAGGCGCGCGCCCGCGCCTTCATGGCCACGCTCTATCCCTGCACGGCCTTCGGCGACGGCCGCAAATTGCGGCGTGATTCCGTCCTGACCGTCGCCCTGGGCGCCCGGGCGCTGGACCGGCTCGGCCTGCCCGGCGAATGCATAAGCGGCTTCCCGCCCGCCTTTCTCGAGGGCATGGGGACCGACGGCCGGGCGCGGATCCTCGGCGACACCGGCGAGGACGCGCCGGAGCAATGGCGGTGGGGCCGGCAGTCGAGCGACCTCGCTTTGCTCGTCTATGGAATCAGCGAGTCCGCCGTTGCCGGGCTGACGGGCGAGGTCTGCGCCAATGCCGCCGCGAACGGCATGGCCGAGCCCTACCGGATCCCCCTCAAGGAGGCGGAGAAGCCCGCGCTCGAGCCGTTCCTGTTCGTCGACGGCGTGTCCCAGCCGATCATCCGCGGCACCGACCAGGCAAACCGCTCGAACGACCCGATCCACCTCGTCCAGCCGGGCGAGTTCGTGATCGGCTATCCCGACAATCGAGGCAATTTGCCTCCCCAGCCCGAGCTTTCGCCGCTCGCGGATCCCAGGAACCTGCTGCCGATCGCCGACGGGAGCCGGGCGTTCGGCACCGCCATCGTCGAGGCGCCGCGGGCCATTGCCCGCAACGGCACCTTCCTCGTGATCCGCCAGCTCGAGCAGGACGTCGACGCGTTCAATGCCTATTGCGAGGAGCAGGCCGTGGCGCTCGCCGCCCGGCTCCCCGAACCCTATGAAGTCGACGCCGATTTCGTCGCCGCCAAGCTGCTCGGGCGCTGGAAGGACGGCTCCTCGCTGGTCCGGAACCCTTATTATCCCTACAGCCGGGAAGTCGAACGGAAGGCGATGCGGGATGCCGCCCGCAAGCCGGCCGCCCTTCACGGCTCGGAGCCGGCGGCGGCCCCGACCACCGCCCGCCCCGAATCGGCCCCCGCCGCGGCGACTTCGATCCCCGCGCCGACGGTGCCGAGCAGCGATCGCGACAACGACTTCCTCTACGGCACCGAGGACCCGCAGGCGCTTCGCTGCCCGGTCGGCGCCCACATCCGCCGGGGCAACCCGCGCGACACCTTGCTGCCGGGCTCGCTGGAGCAGGTGGCGATCTCGAACCGCCACCGGATCCGCCGGGTCGGCCGGCTCTACCAAGAGGCGCCGGGGGCCAAGCCGGGGCTCCTCTTCATGTGCCTCAACGGCGACATCGAGCGGCAGTTCGAGTTCGTCCAGCAGACCTGGCTCGCCAATCCCGGCTTCCAGGGCCTGACCGGGCAGCAGGACCCGCTGATCAACGACCGGACCAAAGGTTCGACGGGCTATCTGATCCCGAGCAACGACGGCCCGGCCCGGCTGGCGCCCCTGCCCTCCTTCGTCCGCACTCTGGGAGGAGGCTATTTCTTCATGCCGGGGCGGAGCTTCCTGGCCTTCCTGGGGGGGCTTTAGGGGCAATCCGGATACACTCCGTCATTGCGAGCGAAGCGAAGCAATCCAGTGGCGCGGAGGCCGGAGAACTGGATTGCCGCGCCGCTTCGCTCCTCGCAATGACGGCTAGAGCATCGTGCGCTTAACCTGAATCGTCATCCCCGGACTTGATCCGGGAGTCATCCCGGACTTGATCCGGGATCCATCTTCCACTGGCCATCGCTGCAAGAAGAAGGTGGATACCGGGTCAAGCCCGGCATGACGGGTGATGCGGATTTAGCGAATGCGGCTCTAAAGATCGATGCAGGCGGCGAGGCTCTCTAGCTTGCGGATTCGCTCCTTCAGGTCGGCGAGCTCGATCCGCTCGGCCATCCCGCCGTGGCTCGCCGCCCTCGGCTCGACGCTGGCCAGCTCCAGCCGCTTCAGGTCGAGCCAGCCCTGCCAGCCCTTCAAAGCGGCGAAGAGCAGGATGCCGAGCGCGGCCAGGCCGAAGCCCGCCATCGCTATCATCGTCATCGGTTCGCTCATGACTTCCTCCCGTTTCTCTCGGCGTCTCGTCAGCGCAGGCTCTCGATCTCGCGGGCGAGAGGGGTATTTTGCGCGGTCACGTAGGTCTCCACCTCGGCCATGCGGCGGTCGATGTCGCGCATCGAGCGGTTGAGCTCGTAGGTCGAGGTGCGCGGGGCCGGGACCGACGGCCCTTCATCGCCATGGCGGGCGGCGGGCCGGGTCCTGCCGATGAACGCCACGGCGGCGTAGGCGACGATCCCCCAGGGGAAGCTGACCAGGGTCGCAAGCACCACGGCCACCCGGACGAAGGTCGGGTCCCAGTTCATGTGGTTGGCGAGGCCGGAGCAGACTCCGAAAACCTTGCCATTGGCCTTGTCCAGATAGAAACGCTTCTTCATCTTTCCCTCCTGAGTGTCTCGAGTTCGCGGCGGGGCTCCCGGGTCCCGGTCTGCGCCGGGTTCGTGGAAAGGGTCCGCCAATTGGGGTTCCGGGCCGTCATGATCCGGTAGATCCAGTCTTCCATCGCCTCAGCCCTCCCGGTCCTGGGCGAGCCGGGCCTTCAGGGCTTCCAGCTCGGCGTCGATCTTCTCGGCATTGCGAAGCTCGGCGATCTCCTCGTCGAGCGACTTGGGCGGCGCGGCGAGCAGCAGGGCATCGGCCCGGCCTTCCGCCTGGTCGACCTGGCGCTCGAGCTGGTCGAAGCGGGAGAAAGCCTCGTCGACCCTCGGGCCGGCGGTCATCTCGCGGAGCCTGACGCGCTGGTTGGCGCTCTCGAGCCGGCTCTGGGTCGCGCTCTGCCGCATCCGGGCCTCGCGCAGCTTGCCCTGGAGCTTGGCGATGTCGGCCTCCGACGCGCGCATCGCCTCGTCGAGCAGGTCGATCTCGGTCCGGAGGCTCTCGGCCAGCGCCCCCGCTTTCTGCTTCTCGGTCAGGGCGCCGTGGGCGAGGTCCTCGCGGCCCTTGCTGAGGGCAAGCTCGGCTTTCTCGGTCCAGCTCTCCTGGAGCCTGTCGAGCCGGGCGATCTGGCGGTGCATCTCCTTCTGGTCGGCGATGGTCCGGGCGGCGGTGGCCCGGACCTCGACCAGCGTCTCCTCCATCTCGAGGATGATCATCCGGATCATCTTCGCCGGGTCCTCGGCCTTGTCGAGAAGGTCGGAGAAATTGGCGGCGACGATGTCGCGGGTTCGGGAGAAGATGCTCATCGGCAGGAACTCCATGAAATCGAAGCCGGACCGGGCCCGGCCCGGGCCGCGGGGGCCGCGGGCCGCTTCGTGGCGACGGGGGCCGCCGGGCCGCGGCGGGATCCGGACCAGCTTGTCGGCGGGCACGTGGATCGTCTCAGGCACGGGCGGAGGCCGTCGGCGCCGAGGCGTAGAGGGAGGGTCCGGACTCGACCGGGCCGACCGCGGCGCCGACCGACGCCGCCGACAGGACGATCGCCAGGACCGCCGCCACCGCATTCTCGCTGATCTTCCGATAGTCGAACATTTTCCTGCTCCTTGAACCTGTTGCTCCCCCGCTCGGGGCGGTTGCCAGCAGGGTTACAAGGGTCGTGCCAAGTGCAGGAAACGGCGGAAAACCGCGGAAAATGAAGCGATCGGCAATCAGGGTTGGGACCGAGCGCCGCCTAGGGTTGGGAAATCGCGCCAACGGTTGGCATCTTCGTCACCCCGGCGAAAGCCGGGGCCTCAGGACAAGCCATATGAAGCGTCCGCGCCAATTCTCGTTGGGGCCCCGGCTTTCGCCGGGGTGACGGGCTCAGGCCCGGGCCCGTGCCACCATTCGCTGGAGCGTCGAGCGGCGATGCTTCGGTCCGCGGGTCGCGTCGAGTATCTTGGCGCCGGCCATGAACACGGCGCCGGTGCAGGCGGCGAAGAGGAGCCAGCCGCCGACCCCGGGATATTGCACGGTGTAATGCAGGCCCCGGGTCACGCCTCCGACGGCGAGCGCGTAGATGATCGCCCAGGCTTCGAGCCGGGTCTTGATGACGAAAAGTCTTAAGGCCTTCTTCAGCATGTCCGGTAATGAGCAAGATCGGGGCCAATGCCGGAAATCCGCCATTTCCGGGGCCGCGCCGGCGGCAAAGTGTAAACATTGCCGACGTCGCGCGGAGTCCCGGCGGGCGCTGCCGAGCCGTCGCGCACCGTCCCGTAAAACCGCACGACATCAGCCACTTGTGTGTAGAGGCTAGGATTGGCCGAGCCATATTCCCGATCAGACTCGCTATCGCCATGAAATAATGCTACCTAATTCAAGTTAGGTCCACGACTCGTCAGAAGGTTCGCAACCGGACAAGGCAGCCCAAGCTTGGGGTTGTCTTCGTCCGGACCGATTCTTGCTGACTTCGATGATCCGCTGGTCTGTGCCACGTGGGGAGATTCGTTATGGCCGAAGACTTCGAAATTGCCGACGTCGCCGAAGACATCAGCCTGGGCAGCCGCGCTATTGCGTCGCTGGCCCGGGATTCGCGCCAGTTCGAAGCCGCCGTCAAGGCGTTCCGAGGCCGCGACTTCGAGGCTTGGCATAAGGTACTGATCAAAGCGGACCTTCTCATCCACTGCCATCGCGTTTGCCAGTGGTTCGTCAGCAAGGAATGCGTGCGCATCTGCATCCTGCTGGCCGGCCCGCCGCGCGAACCGGTCACTGTCGAGCAGATCGGTCCCTTCACCGAGGTGCTGACCCGGCTGGTAAAGCAACCCAAGCTGATCGAGACCCTCGCCAAGGCGATCGAGGCCGAGGACCGCCGCGCCTTCCAGGCCGTCGTCGCGGAGCTCAAGGCGCAGCACGTCGTCCATCTCCTGTGCCATTGGGTGTGCTTCGTCCGCTACCATCTGGTCTGCCGCACCTTGTGCCACCGGATTAAGTGGAACCCGCGCGACCTGATAGCCCAGTTGCGCACCTCGGCCCTCGCCGTGGCCAGCGTTGCAAGCAAGCCCGACCAGCTGAAGCGAATCGTCGCCGGCGCCGCGAAGCTCGACTGCATCGCCCTGAAGGAGATTTTCGGCCGCCACCAGGATTGCCGGCTGATCTGCTTCTGGCTGTGCAGCTGGCGCTGCCTGGTCGTCTGCCTGCGGCTGACCCACCGCTTCCCGCTGGCCGGCGATTACTCCGTCGGCGAGATGCAGGCCTTCGCCAAATATTGCGCGGAGCTTCGGGATCCGGCCACCGCCAATACGCTCGCGGCGGCGGTCGCTCGCCAGGACGAAGGCGCGTTCGCCGAGTTCGTCAAACGCCACAAGGCGGAGCGCTTCGTCCACCAGCTGTGCCACTGGGTCTGCTATCTCGTCTGCCACCGGCTGTGCATCTGTATTTGCCCGCCGCCGGGCGTCATCCCGCTGTTCACCCATGTCGGCCAGTACCGGGTCGATCCGTTCTACGGCGACTTCGCGGCCGACGGCACCACGACGGCCGGGCGTCTCGCCTTCACCGCCACCATCCCGCTGCTGGGCCTGCTTCCCGACAGCCCGGCGGGAGACCCGGTCGAATATCGCTTCACGGTCGAGAATCTCGCCGGGGGCGGCGCCCAGCCGCTCACCGCCGACGAGATACAGGGGACCACGATCGGCCAGCTCCAATTCTGGGAGTGGGACCCGGCCGCGCTGCCGGCACCCGGCCAGTGGGTCTTGCGGGTCGCGGGCTATACGATCAACAATGCGCCCCAATTCCGCGACATCCAGCAGGACGTCGGACCGCCTCTCACCGTCCAGATATCGACTCCGATCGCCGCCGACGGCTGGATCAGGATACCCAGCGACAACAATCTCATAATCCACGGCACCGGCCGTTTCGTCCCGACCAATACGCTGGCGTCTCTCGACACGACGAAGCTGACGTTCGAGCCGTTCAACCTGATCGGACCGGGGGCCGGCCTGCCGGTGATCGCCGGCACCACCGTCCCCGGGCCGATGCGGTCGGTCAAGCCGGTCTACCGGATCGTCTTCGAGGCGCGAAAGGCGGTCGGCCTGGCCGCGATCCACAGCAACACCCTGCCGAGGATCGCTCTGTCCAACACCCAATACACCTACAATTACCACCCGGACTGGGCGGGGTCGCCGCCGCTTCCGCCGCGAATCTCGCCGGTGGTGGTGTCCCTCGACATCGCCGAGCTGATCGGACACGGATGCGACCCGCTGAGCAGCTCAAGCGACGTCCATGCGCTGTTCACCGCCTACCATCCCTATCTCGCCACCTGCAGCGTCTCGATCGAGGGACCGGCGCCGCTGCCGCCGGCCGTCGCTCCGGCGATCGCCGGAGGCGAGGCGCTGTCGCCGGCGGGCGGCCAGAGCTTCGCGACGTCGGGACTCCAGCCCTGCGCCTACATCCTGTGGCTCGACACGACCCTGAACCTCACCACGGGCTACGGGGCGATCGGAACGACCCACAGCGACCATATAGCCTTCTGCATCCACTGAGGGCTGCCAAGGGCCTCCTCCCTCCTGCAAGGGAGGGGGGAGCTATTTGAACTCCACCCAGGTCGGTGCGTGGTCGCTGGCCTTTTCGCGCGCCCTCGCCTCCCGATCCACTCCCGCCGACTTGAGCCGCTTCGCCGCGGCCGGGTTGAGCAGGAGATGGTCGATCCGGATCCCGGCGTTGCGGGCGAAGGCGTTGCGCCAATAATCCCAGAAGGTGAAGACGGGCTCGTCGGGGTGGAGGTGGCGAAGCGTGTCGGTCCAGCCCTGCGCAACGAGCCGGCGATATTGCGCCTGGGGCTCGGGCTGCATCAGGGCGTCGTCCATCCACCGCTCCGGCTTGTAGGCGTCCAGGCCGGTCGGAGTCGGGATGATGTTATAGTCGCCGGCCAGAACCACCGGCTCGCTCAACCCGATCAGCTCGGCGGCGCGGGCGATCAGCCGTTCGTTCCAAGCGAGCTTGTAGTCGAACTTGGGCCCCGGCCGCGGATTGCCGTTGGGCGCATAGAGGCCGCCGATCAGGACCCCGCACACCGCCGCCTCGATATACCGGCTTTGCGAGTCGTCCGGGTCGCCGGGAAGGCCCCGGCAGGTTTCGACCGGCTCGCAGTCGCGGCCGAGGATGGCGACTCCGTTCCAGCGCTGCTGACCGTGCCAGATCGCGCCGTAGCCGGCTTTCTCGATCGCGCTCACCGGGAATTTCTCCTGCGGCGCCTTCAGCTCCTGCAGGCAGACCGCGTCCGGCTTCGCCTCCGCAAGCCATTCGAGCAGCAAGGGCAGGCGCCCATTGACTCCGTTGACGTTGAACGTGGCGATCCGCATCCCGTCCGAAAGCGTACGCGAGCGACCGGTTCCGAACGCGAGCAAGACCGGTCAACCCGGCGGGAATGGCGGAAATCCGCCAAGCCTTTACGTGGCATCGATTTTGCTTACGATTACAATTGTGATCGACCATACCCCTTTCTACCTGATGCGCGACCATGGCGAGGGCGAGCGGCTTCCGCTCAGGCACGGCTGCGTCGTGCTCTCGCGGCTCGAGGGCGGGCGGAGCACGGTCCGGGCCCTGGCGCCTTCGGTCAAGTTCGTCCTGAGCGGCGAGGAAGTGTACAAGATCGACGGCCGGGCCCGTGCGGTGAAGCCGGGCCGGTTCCTCCTGGTCGAGGCCGGCACCGAATTCGAGGTGTCGACCCCCAGGCCGGACGAGACGGTGGGCCTGTGCGTCTATCTCGGAGTCGCCGGTCCGCCCGACTGGGAGCGGGGACCGCTCGGCCGGGTGATCGAGGGGTGCGGCGCCGAGCCGCTCTCTCCCCTCCTCTCGCGCTACGCCCGGCTGCTCGCGGCCAGGCCCGACGCCGGGCCGGCCCTGGCCTCGAAGATCGTCCAGCAGGTCACCGCCGGCGCCGAGGATTATCTTTCGACCTTCGCCAGCCGGCTCGAGCGGCTCAGCAGCCTCAAGCGCTCGACCCGGATCGAGACCCTGCAGCGGATCGAGCGCGCCCGGGCCTTCATCCACGACCATCAGGAACGGCCGCTCACCCTCGACGAGATCGCCGCCCGGGCGGCGCTGTCGCGCTTCCATCTCAGCCGGAGCTTCGCCGAGGTGCACGGCCTGCCGCCGCTCGCTTATCATCGCCGGCTTCGGCTTGAAGGCGCGGCCCGACTGCTGAGGCAGGGCGCCGCCTCGCCGACCGACCTCGCCGACCGGCTCGGCTACGCCTCGCTCAGCGCCTTCACCCGCGCCTTCCGCCAGGCTTACGGAGTGCCTCCGAGCCGAGCCCAATAATCGCTATCGCCTATCTCCTCTCCCGCTTTTCGCGGGAGAGGAGGGGCCCGCCCGCGGAGCGGGTGGGAGGTGAGGGTCTGTACGCCAAACTCGGAAAAGACCCTCACCTCCCAAGCCTTCGGCTTGGGCCCCTCCTCTCCCGTGAAGGACGGGAGAGGGACAAGGGTCAAGCGGGAAGGACTCCCACTCCTTCCGCTCCGAACTCCAGCTTCGCCGTGAGCAGGGCCCTGAACACGTTGTAGCCGCCGGTGCCGGGATGGAAGGCGTGGAAGAAGAGCTGCGGCTCGCCGTCGAGGCCGGGCGCCACCGAGGCGTGGCCGGGGGCGGTCCAGGTCCGGGTCGAGCGGAGCAGGGGCGTGGACTGCTTGGAATAGGGCCCGAGCGGATGGTCGGCGACGGCGACTCCGATGCCGTAAGCGGGGGTCGAGAAATCGTTGCCGGCGTAGAAAAGCCAATAGCGGCCCTTTTGGTGGGTCACCCAGGGGCCTTCGATCAAATGGCCTTCCCAGTCGAGATCGTTGGCGAGCACAACGACCGGCTCGCCCAGCAGCGTCTCGCCGTCCCCGGCGATGCGCTGGGCGTAGATGGGGGTGCGCATCGCCTCCAGGATGGCGCCGGCGACCCCGCATTGCTCGAGCGCCTGCCGGACCGGCCGCCAGTTGGCGAGCGCCGCCTCGATCAGCGGCTGCATCAGGAAGAAGCGCTCGATCGGCCGCCTCGTATTCGCCCAGGGATGGATGGCGGCGGCGAAGGCGGCGGTGCGCTGGTCCTCGTCGCTCGCGAAGAGCCGGCCGATCAGCTCCGGCCGCTGGCGGAGCAGGGCCGCGAGCGGACGCGGCCAGACGCCGTTGGTATCGGCTTTCCAGAATAGATAGCGGTCGCCGTCCGAGTCGATGAAGATATGCGCGTCGATGAGACCGCCGCTCATCACCGGCCTGTCGGGATCGTCGGGCAGTCCGGTCGTGTTGACTGCATGGCCGGTCAGAAGCGGCCGGCCGAGGTCGCGCCAGGGGCCGAACGGCCTGTCGCTCCTGGCCAGGCCGATGGCGAGCGCGTTCGACTTCTGCCGGGCGGTGTAGCAGAGCCAATATTCGTCGCCGACCCTGGCCATTTCCGGCGCCCAGAAGTCGCCGATCCGGCGGCCCTGGGAGGTCCAGCCGGGCGCCTGGCCTTCCGGGAAGACGAAGCCGCGATGCTCCCAATTCTGGAGGTCGTCGGAGCGCAGGATCGGAAAGGCATCGGGCGCGTCGTTGGACGTGGCGACCAGGATGTAGCCCTGATCGGTCTTGAGCACCGCCGGATCGCCATAGCCGGCCGTGGTCCGCTCGGAGAGATTTCCGGTGATAAGTGGCCGCCATTCGACATCGCTCTCCGGTGCGGAATCGGCCGAGGCCTGGAGGATATGCGGAAGCCGGGTGCCGTAATCGCGCGCCAGCTCGGCGAAGAAGGCGGCATGATCCTCCTGCTCGGGGCCGGCGATCCGGTAGGCGCGAACTTCGTCGGCGCCGGAAGCGCGAACCCGGATATCGGCCGCCTCGCCGTCCTCCCTGGCTTCCACCTCGAAGGTGAATCGTGCATTTTCCAACATCGGCGGCCCGTTACCCGCCTCGCATTCATCAGACAAATGGATTAATTCGAAATCGCTTCTGGGCGGGGTGAGTTGGGATGGCGGCGGCGGCGAAGATCGAAGAGCCGGTTTACGACACGGGCGCCATCATGGGCGGCCTCTACGGCGACGGAATCATCGCGCTCAAGGGCGCCTTTCCGCGGCCCTGGGTAGAGCGGATGCGCGAGGATATCCGCTTGCTTTTCGAGGAGGCGCAGAGCGTGCCGGGCGGTGCGCTTCCGCGCGGGCCGCAGCGCTTTTATGTCGAGGTTCACCCGGAGCGGATAGAAGGCTTCGTCGACATCGCCACCCATCCCTGGTTCGTCGCCGTGTGCCAAGCCGTGCTAGGGCCCGATTACCGGATCGTCGAGGTCGGTTTCGACATCCCCTTCCCAGGCGCCGCCGACCAGCCCTGGCACCGCGACTTCCCGGCTCCCGAAGCGACGTGCAAGGGCCGGCGGCTCAACTCCCTCGCCTTCAACCTGAGCGCGGTCGACACCCGCCCCGAGCACGGCGCCTTCGAGATCGCGCAGGGCACCCAATGGGACGATTTGAGCGGCTGCAGAGACGGCATGTTCCCGCCCAGGGAATGGTGGCCGCGCTACATCGCCCGAAGCCAGGCCAGGCTCGCCCAGATGGGCGACATCTCGGCGCGCTCCGCCCTCACCATCCACCGCGGTACGGCGAACCGTTCGGACGAGTGGCGGCCGGTGCTGGTGGTGGGCGTCGACGCACCCGACGCGACCAATGCCGGGCATCACGATCTGCAGGTCACGAGTGGGTATCTGGAGTCGCTGCCCGAGCGGGTGCGGGATCATCTGACTTACCGGGTCGCCGATGAGCTCAAGCCGGTGATCCAGCACCACGTGATCGGCGGGCTTCTCGAACCGGATTATTGACTGAATTCCTCCCCGAGATTTCTCGGGGAGGGGGACCATGCGAAGCATGGTGGAGGGGTTCTTCCGAGTCAGCGAGGCCCCTCCACCGCGCTTCGCGCGGTCCCCCTCCCCTGAAAAATCAGGGGAGGAATTAGAGGGCCAGAACCTCAACCCGCATCGTCAGGCTCATCGTCTCGCCGGGCTTCAGAACGCGCATGCCGAGGCCGGCCCAATCCTCCTCGGGCGCGTTCATCGCGGCGTTGGCGTGGCTGACCGGCTCGGCGACGAACAGGCCGCCCGACGCCGGCGAATAGAGCTGGAAGAAAGACGCGTCGGGCGACGACATGACGATCCGGAACGGGCGCTCCGGATCCGAGATCATGGCCCGGCCGCTCCAGCCGCCGAAGCCATGATCCAGATCCTGGCCGCAGACGAGACGGTCGTTAAGGTCGAAGCGGCCGACGGCCGGCACCTGCTCGATCGGGAGGACATGCTCGTCGATCGTCCAGACGCTTTCGACGCCCGTGTCGAGCCGAGTTTGCGGAGTGCAGAGGAAATAGGGATGCTGGCCGAGCCCGCATGGCATCGGCTCCGCGGAGCGGTTGGCGCAGCTGAGGATGAGGCTCAGCCCGTTCTCGTCGAGCGCGAAGGTCTGGCGCGCCTCATAGGCCCAGGGCCATTCGTCGGCGGCATGGCGGTAGACGAGCTCGGCCCGGTCGGCGCCGAGCCGCTCGACCTGCCAGGCGTTCAGCCAGCCCTGGCCGTGAAGCGGGCTCGGATCCGGCGGCATATTTCGGGCAAGTGTGACTCTGCGGCCACGGAAGGTGAAGGCGCCGCCGCGGACCCGGTTGACGAACGGAACGAGTGGGAAGCTGGCGAGCGAGGTGGGCGATTTGCCCGCAGGGTCGAAAGGCCGGAATATCGTTACATTCTCGCCACTTACCGCGCAGCATTCGAAGCTCGCAATGCCGCCGCCGACGCCCGGCGCGAGACGAAGCGAGAGCGGCCCTCGCGAGAGCAAAGGGTAGGAATCAATGTCCATCTCCGAACGCGCCATAGAACGCCGTTCAGCAGAGTGAAACTCTCCTGTGGGTAAATGCAGATTAGTCTTGCAGGCCGATTCCGCTGCGAGGTAACACACGCCCGGGGAGTGACCGGGAGGGGTTCTGGTGATGAGTAGACGAGTCAAAGATTTTATCGAAGTGAAGGATCTCGGTTCGCTCGACGCGTTGATCGAACGGCTGCAGGAAGTGCGCGGCAAGCTCCCCGCGGGGGCGGAGCCCGAAGTGAAGATGCGGGGCGACGATATTTTCGGCCGGCACATCTGCGTCAGCTACTACCGCCCGCAGACCGACGAAGAAGCGGAGTGCGACGCGCGCTACGCCGAAGCCTATCGCCAGTCGCGTGAGCGGGAGCTCAGCCGGCTGCACGACGAGCTCGGTTTCTGCCCGGTGCCGGCGCGGCGGCCGGGCAAGCTCAGGATCGTCGCTTAAAAGAAAATATTCCTCCCCGCGATTTCGTGGGGAGGGGGACCGCGCGAAGCGTGGTGGAGGGGTTCTTCGAACTCTGTAAGGCCCCTCCACCAGGCTTCGCCTGGTCCCCCTCCCCTGCAAATGCAGGGGAGGACTAACTTTCACCATTCCGCAAAAGTGCCGTCCTCGTGGCGCCAGATCGGGTTGCGCCAGCGGTGGCGGTCCTTGTCGGCCTCGCGCACCGCTTCCTCGTCTATCTCGACTCCAAGGCCCGCGCCCGGCGGCACCGCCAGCCAGCCGTCATTGGCGGTGAGCGGGGCGGGGTCCTTGCAGAAAGTGTAGAGGTCGCCGCCGACATTGTAGTGGATCCCGAGCGACATCTCCTGGAGCGCGACGTTGGGCGCCGTCGCGGCGACCTGGAGGCAGGCGGCCAAAGCGAGCGGGCCCAGAGGGCAATGCGGCGCGACGGCGACGTCATAGGCCTCGGCCATGGCGGCGATCCGCCGGGCTTCGAGGATTCCGCCGCAATGACTGAGATCGGGCTGGATGATGTCGACCGCGCCCGCTTCGAAGAAAGGCTTGAAGTCCCAGCGCGAATGGAGCCGCTCGCCGAGCGCGATCGGGGTCGAGACGAGCTGCGCGAGCTGGGCCAGGCCTTCCGGATTTTCCGACAGCAAAGGCTCTTCGATGAACAACAGGCCGAGCGGCTCCAGCGCCTTGGCGAGCTGCTTGGCCATCGGCCGGTGGACCCGGCCGTGAAAGTCGAGGCCTACGTCCATTCCGGCGCCCTGCGCCGCCTCGACCCGGGCGACGACCTCGTCGAACATCTTCGGAGTCCCGATCCAGTCGAGCTCGGCGGTGGCGTTCATCTTGACCGCCGAGAAGCCCTGGCCTCGGCGCGCCGCCGCCGCCTCGCCGATCTCGTCGGGCCGGTCGCCGCCGATCCAGGCATAGGCCCGGACCCGGTCGCGCACGCGGCCGCCCATCATCTCCCAGGCCGGAAGGCCGAACGCCCTGCCCTTCAGATCCCACAGGGCCTGCTCGAGCCCGGCCAGCGCCGACATCAGCACCGGGCCGCCGCGGTAGAAGCCGCCGCGATAGCCGATCTGGAAGACGTCCTCGATCCGGAACGGGTCGTGGCCGAGGAAACGGTCGCGAAGCGCCGCGAAGGCGCCGTCGACCGCCTCGGCCCAGCCTTCCAGGCTCGCCTCGCCCCAGCCGACCGCGCCTTCATCGGCCTCGACCCGGACGAACAGCCAGCGCGGCGGGACGTAGAAGGTTTCGATCTTCGCGATCTTCATGTCAGTTCCTCGGTGCGTCCTTCGATACGGGCCTTCGCCAAGCTCAGTCCCTACTCAGGATGAGCGGTGGGAATTACGCCAAACCGCTCATCCTGAGTAGCCGCTGAGCGAAGTCGAAGCGGCGTATCGAAGGATCACACGCTGTTCTCCGGATTGGCGGGCTCGGTGACGAAGCCCGCGAGGTGCCTGGCCGCTTCCTCCTTCTGCTCGCGAGCATAGGCCCGGTCCCATTGCGTGGGCGGGACGATCGGCACCGACAGGCACAGGCTCGAGGCGGGGAGGACGTCGCGCCAGTCGCTGATCAATTTCTTGTAGGCGGTGCCGACGTTGCGGATGTTGCGGTCGAGATCGTAGAGGCCGAGCGGATTGACGTTGCCGTTCTGCTGCCTGAGCGCCGTGTCCCAATCGACCTGGTCGGTCAGCGAATACCAAGTGAAGCCGACGGTCGGGATTCCGACGTTGCGGATCCTCAGCACGTTCGCCCATTCCTTCCAGAGCCAGTGCACCGCCTCGTCGCCCTTGGGCCCTTCCCTCAGGTTGGTCTCGGTATGCATGACCGGCAATCGGTAGCGATTATAATATTGCCGGGTGATCTCGCTATAGCCGAATACCTCGCCCGAGCTTTCGGTATGGCCGTCCCCGAAAACGCGGTGCTCGTTGGTCATGTAATAATCGTTGCCGAGGATGCAGTGCTGCTTCAGCCGGTGGTTGAGGAAGAAATGATACTCCTCGCGGGTCATGCCGTTATCCAGGAGATATTCGTACATCTCGCTGTCGACGCGGCGTCCGTAATTGAGGTCGAGGCTGAGGAAGCGGCGGGAGTTCATCAGCTCCGCCCTGTGGATCGCGGCCGGGCTGTCGGCGTGGAAATATTCCGAGCTTTCCGACTGGATGAAGATGGCGTCAGGCCGACGCTTCAATATCTCGATCATCGCCAGCACGTTCGCCTTGACGATGTGCTTCAAGGCCGTGACGAAGCTTCGATCGTCCGTCGCCTGCTCGTTCCACCAGCCATATTTGGCCGAGAATATCGCGCAGATGAACATCTCGTTCACCGGCGTGTAGAGCTGCACCCAGGGGAAGCGGTCGGCGAAGGCGCCGGCATAAGTGGCGAAGAGCTGCGGAAAGTCCGGATTCTGGAAGTTGCCGACCCAGTCGGGGACTCCGAAATGGCACAGGTCGACGATCGGGGTGATGTTGCGCCGCTTCAGCTCGGCGAAGCTCAGATCGGCGAATTCCCAATCATGCTTGTTCGGGCCGAGCAGGGTCCGGTGCAGCGGCGGGCCGTAGCGAAGGAAATGGATTCCGAGCTCGTCGACGCAGTCGAAATCGGTCTGCCAGTGCCGGTAATGGCCGCAAACCTCCATCTGGTCGACGCGGGTGCGCCCGCCGTTGATGGTCGGGATGCTGTTCTCGATCCCGGTCGCGAACATGAAATTGGCGATGACGGCCCTCCTTGGGTTTGCGCGATGCCACGGCTAACGCGCTCATTGCGGCGGGGCCAGTCTGCAATGGGCGCTTCGGCTAAAAAGACGAGCGGCCGTGAAAGTTGCGTGACGGACCGACCCGTAGGGCGTTACGGCGGGCCGATGGTGGAGCCTGTACGATGAATCCTGGCGAAGAATTCGGACGCTGGCTGGCCGAATGCCCGCTGGTCGCGATCATCCGCGGAGTGACCCCCGGCGAGGCGGAGGCGATCGGGGAGGCGATCTTCGAGGCGGGCATCCGGATCATCGAGGTACCGCTCAATTCCCCCGATCCCCTCCTCAGCATCGAGCGGCTTGCCCGGCGCTTCGGCGAGCGGGCGCTGGTCGGCGCCGGGACCGTGCTCGAGGCCGCCGACGTGGCGCGCGTGCGCGATGCCGGGGGACGGATCATCGTCTCGCCCAACACCTTCCCGCCCGTCATCGAGGCGGCGTCGGCGGCCGGACTGGTGTCGCTTCCCGGTTTCTTCACGCCTTCGGAGGCCTTCACGGCCCTGAGGGCCGGGGCGACGGGGCTGAAGCTGTTCCCGGCCGAAGGCGCGGTACCGGCGGTGGTGAAGGCCCAGCGGGCGGTCCTTCCGAAGGCCGTGCCTTTGCTCGTCGTCGGCGGGATCGGCCCCGGCAACATGCAGCATTGGCTCGACTCCGGCGCCCAGGGCTTCGGCCTCGGCTCAGGCCTCTACCGGCCGGGCCAGTCGGCGCAGGAGACGGCGGCGAAGGCGCGTGCCTATGTCGAGGGCCTGCGCGGCGTCTCGCCGCTCGACGGGACCTAGCCGTCATCCCGGCGATAGCCCGGACCTCGTGGCGAAAGGGCGCCTTTCCTCGCTCAGGTCCCGGCTTTCGCCGGGATGACGCCCAGCACCGCCTCGGCCTTGGCGAAGGCCGCCTCGTCGTCGACGTCGAGCCACCAGCGGCCGCCAATGTCCCGGGTGAAGGCGCGGCCGGCATCCGCAAGCGCCTGAACGCCCTCGGACAGCGACCCCGTCCCGCCCGCGGCAAGGCTGGCACGAAGCGCTTCGAGGAGCGCCGGAGTGGCGATGAAGATGCCGGTGTCGATCGCGTCATAATTTGGAAGGGTCTTGCCGATGCGGCGGATCCGGCCGTCCTCGCCCAGCTCGATCTTGGTGGCGTCGTCCAAATCCAGGAGCGGATTGTCGACGGCGTGATCGGCGCCGAGGGTCAGCGCGGCGCCGCCGCGATCGGCGGCGATCATGTCCCTCACTATCGCCGGGTCGAACAGGTGATCGGACATGAGCAGAAGAAAGTCGCCATCGAGCCGCCCCGCCGCGGCCAGCACGGAAAGGCCGTTGGGCCGCTCCCAGTCCTCGTTGCGCACGATCTCGATCGGCAGACCCGAACGCCCGGCAAGCTCCTGAAGGAAGGCTTCGAGAGGTTCGGGTTGGTAACCGGTAACGACGACGAACGCGCTCGCGCCGCCCTCGGCCGCCCGACGAACGACATGCTCGATCAAGGGCAGGCCCCCGATTCGGGCGAGCGGCTTGGAGGCGGCGATGCTGCGCAGCCGGGTGCCCTGCCCCGCGGCGATGATCAGGCATTTCATGACGCGCGCCTTAGAGGGAGGGTGGGCCTCAGGCGAGAGGCAAAGGGCGCCGGTCTGGCAAAGCGGCCCATGATGGACTATTTCCCGGCGAAGCAGGAGACGATCTATGCGAGCTTTTCTCAGCCTGACCTTATTGAGCCTGGCCGCCGGCGCGGCCGCCGCGCCCAGGGACGAGTCCCTCGAGGTCAGGATCCCCTTCGTGACCAGCATGAGCAACATCGAGTGGAAGGCGGCATCCGACGATTCGCTCTATTTGCGCGGTCCGAAAGGCGATTGGTATTTCGTGCAAACCGCGAACCGCTGCACCCGGCTGCTCGCGGCGCGCGGGATCGGCTTCCACGCCTCCGCGGGCGGGCAGCTGGACCGGCATAGCGCGATCCTGGTCCAGGGCGTGCGCTGCCCGGTGGCGAGCATCGTCCGTTCGGAGGGACCGCCGCCGAAGAAGGCGGGCTGATTTACGTCGTCCCGGACTTGATCCGGGATGACGTGATACCGTCGGACCCCGTTTTGACGCCGCGGTGTTCATGGGTTCCGGCTTTCGCCGAACGACGGAAACAAAAAAAAGGCCGCCGCGACCTGGGTCGCGGCGGCCGATTAGCGCCTGGGCTTCGGATCAGAAGCCCATGACCAAAGTCGCGCTGATCGTGCGCGGGGCGCCGATCTGGACGAACGGCGGAGCGCTGTAGCCGGTGATCCCGCCATTGGGGATTCCGCCGGCGCATCCGGCCACCGTGGTGCAACGGTTGATCGTCTGGTTGAGACCGCCGCTGAACCCGCCGACGTAGAACTGATTGAACAGGTTGTAGACGTTCAACTGGAGATAGGATTTCTCCAGGCCGAACTTGGCCATGCTCAGGCGAGCATCCAGGTTGACCAGCCAGTAAGCGGGCGTGCTCGCCGGGAAGACGACCGTGTCGGTGCCCGCGCCGGCGCCGATGAAGGCGCGCACCGGCTCGTTGGTGTCGAAGATATAGCGCGGGCCGGTCCGCTTGCCGGTGACCCCGATCTCGAGCGGCCCGAGCGTCCCGCGCACGGTTCCGCCGAACGTATATTTCGCCGCTCCCGATTCGCGCTTTCCTCCGGTCGGGGCGAAGATCGGATCGTTGAGGTTGGTACAGCCGGGGACGAACCCGAGCTGAGTGGCCGAGCACTCGCCGATGACCAGGTCGTCCTTGATCTCCGACTTCAGCACGGAGCCGAACAGATAGACGTTGAGCGCCTTCATCGGCTGGTAGGAAACATAGCCGTCGAGGCCGTATTTATCGACCGTTCCGAGGTTGCGGAAGGTGCTGACGTTCAGCTCCGGATCGAAGGCCGAGGCGGTACGATCCTTGTAGCGGTTGAAGAAGCCGCCGAGCTGGGCCTGGAGCTTCGGGCTGCGGTAACGAAGGCCGACGTCGAAATTGTCCGTCTTCTCCGGATTGGGTGAGGCCGCGTCCGTGCCCGGGGCGAAGAAGAACGAATTGTAAAGATTGTCGGTGCTCGGCACCGACAGGCCCTTGGCGTAATTGGCGAAGACGCTCATCCGCGGCATGAAATCGTAGGTGAAGCCGATATTGGGCAGAAGCGCATCATATTTGAAGATGCGCTGCTGCGGCCCCTGAACGGTCGGGTTGAGCGCCGCATAGGTCGCGTAGCGCGGGTCGCCCCGGCCGAAGCACTCGATGAAGGTCGGCGAGCTTGCGGCACAGAAATTGTTGAGGTCGCGCTTGAAGAATGGAGCGCGAAGGCCCGCGTTCACGACCAGCTTGCCGGCCATGAATTCGCCGCGATACTCACCCCAGAACTGGTGGAGGATCGCGTAGGACAGACGATCACGCTTCTGGAGATTGACTCCGTTCACGTCGGCCTGAGCAGCGTCGATGGCGAAGACGTTGACCGGCTCGCCGTTGATCTGGAGCAGTGCGACCTCGCCGGTCTGGCGATGCCGGGCCCGGTCGAAGGTATAGCCGGCGCGGACCGCGTGATCGTCGTTAATGTCCCAGCGTACGCCGGCGATCACGCCGAAGCGATGGGTCTGGGTCTGGCTCGGCGCGAGGACCGTCACCCGGTCGAGCGTATCGCCGTCGCCATTGATGTCGCGGCCGAAGAACGGCGAGCCGCCGAGATAGCCCGGGACGCAGGTGCGGAAGGTGTTGTTCGGAGCGGCGCGGCATTGGTCGGGCGTGGCGACCGCCCCTTCCGCGCCGGGCGGATCGGCCGGGTTGATGTCGCGCAGCCCTTCGTCACCGGTCGCCGTGCCGCCGCCATTCGCCTTTACATATTGATAGCTCGGATCGACCGTCAGGGTGAAGGCACCCATGGTGAATCTCGAGGCCAGGCGGATGTTGCCGGTGTTCGACGGGTTGTAGCGCCGGTCGAACTCGGTGCCGCAGCTTGCATAATTGCCCTGCGGGTCGGGCGAGAAGATGAGCCCGTTGCGCGGGTCCGAGGACGGGGCGGGCCCATCGGGCACGCCCGCCTGCGGCGCGTCGACCTGGCAGGGATAGTTGATCAGATAGGGGAACTCGGATCCGTTGATCGGATAGCGGTTGTTGGTGCCTCCGCCGACGATGCGCGGCACCGTAACGCCCCCGACGACCCGCGTCAGATCCTGGCGAAGCGGCGCGGAGCCGAAGAAGTTGTTGAGGTTCTGATTGTAGTGGCCGGCGATGGCGACGAAATCGCCGCCGTTGCCGAACGGCTGATAGATTTTCGCGTTATACTGCTGCTTTTCGATTTTGCTGTAGTTGTTGAACGGGCCATCGTTCGACGCCTTCGAGGCGGAGATGAAGGCGCGCGTGTCCCACGGGGTGAAGCTGCCGGTCTCGATCATTCCGAACACCCGGTGGAAATCGTACTCGCCGATCGAGGCGGAGACCATCGCGCCCATTTCCTTGCGCGGGACGATCGTTCGGTAGTTGACGGTGCCGCCGGCCGCCGAGGCGGTCGGGCTGTCGACGTCGGTCGTGCCGAGGCCGACATTGACCTCGCCGATGATCTCCGGATCGAACTGCTGGTTCGAGTAGACGGCGTAATTGCCCGAATCGTTGAGCGGGATGCCGTCGACGGTGAGCGAGACCCGGTCGGCCGAGAAGCCGCGGATGTTGAGCGTTCCGCCGGACGAACCGTAGGCGTCGTTATTCTGGAAGCTGACGCCCGGGATAAGGTTGATCGTGTCGAGGATCGTCTGGCCGGGATTCTGGCGGCCGATCACTTCGGACGTCAAAGCCGCCTTCGCCTTGGTCGTGTCGGGCGCCGTGATGCCCCCGACCTCCTGGTTGCGGGTGCCGGTGATGACGATCTCTTCTTCCTCGAAGTCCTGCGAACCGGTGGACTGAGCGAAGGCGGTGACCGGCATGACGAGCGCCGTGGTCGCCCAAAGCAGCGAGAGCTTCTTCATGATAGCTAATTCCCCTCGGAGGCCGAATCGCCTCTTTCCCGGCGCCTGCTATAGCCCCTGCGAGACGATTCGAAGACTCAAACTGCACCCGGCGGCAAAAAAGTTATCATGGGTTGCAGCGATGTCGCACCGCTATCTAAGTCACTGATTAGGCAGGCGGAACAAATCAGGTTCGAGCGGTGGGGCGAGGCCCGTCGAGGCGGCGCCCGAAGGCCACGGCGAGCGCGACGAGCGGCGGCACCAGGACGATCGAAAGCACCACCTTCGCCAGCATCTGGCCGATCAGCAGGTCGGTGATCGGGAACACGCCGTAGAAGGAGATGGTGATGAAGAGCAAAGTGTCGACGATCTGCGACAGGACCGCGGCGATCCCGGCGCGAAGCCAGACCATCCTCCCCTCCCCCTCGCCGCGCAGGGCGCTGAAGATGGTGACGTTGAGGAATTGGGAGACTCCGTAAGCGATGATCCCCGCGATCCAGATCCGGGGGGTTCCGCCCATGATCGTCTCGAAGGCGGAGAGCCGGTCCGGCGGCATGTCGTGCGCGGCCGGCAAGGCGAGGACCAGGATCGCCAGCAGGATCGACAGGACCAGGGGCGCGAAGCCGATCAGCACCAGCCGGTTAGCCGTCTCCTTGCCGAACAGCTCCGCGACCGCGCTCGACATCACCACCAGCAGGAGGAAGGCGAAGATTCCCGCCTCGACCCCCAGCGGACCGAGCGCGACCTGCTTGTTGGCGAGGACGCCGGCGATGCAGACCATGCCGCCGTAGATGATCGCGTAAGTAAAGAGCGAGCGGGGAATGGCGGGCGCGGGGGCTTGGGTCGACATGACGGCTGCGTAACCGGTTTGCCGCCACGCAAAAAGGACTTTCCGTTAGCGCCGGTTGCGGCCATCACGGCGGCCGTGACTGAAACCTCCCTGGACGTCCTCGCCATCGGCGACGCAATCGTGGACGTCATCGCCACCGCCGACGAATCGTTCCTTGAGGAGGAAGGGCTCGTCAAGGGCTCGATGCAGGTGCTCGACGCCGAAGGCGCGACCCGGCTCTACGCGAAGATGCGGCAGGCCCGGGAGACCAGCGGCGGCTCGGCCGCCAACACGATGGCGGGCGTGGCGGCGATGGGCGGCCGCGCCGGCTTCGTCGGCCAGGTCGCGGACGACCAGCTCGGCGAGATCTTCGCCCACGACATCCGCGCCCTGGGCGTGGAGTTCAGGACTCCGCCGCTCAAGGGGAGCGTTCCGACGGGCCGCTGCCTGATCCTCGTCACCCCGGACGCCCAGCGGACGATGAACACCTTCCGAGGCGCCGCCCATGAGCTCACGGTCGAGGCGCTCGACCCGGGACAGATCGCCGCCGCCGCGATCCTCTATCTCGAAGCCTATCTCTGGCGCTCCAGGGGGCCCCGGGCGGCGATGGAGGCGGCGATGCGGATCGCCCGGGAGGCGGGCCGCAAGGTCGCCTTTACCCTTTCCGACATCGCCTGCATCGCGCCGCATCGCGCCGAGATGATGGCGATGATCGACGCCGGCGCCATCGACCTGCTGTTCGCCAACGAGAATGAGATACGCGAGCTTGCGGATCTCGCCGACACCGATTCGGCGGTGGCGTCGCTTCGGGGCAAGGTGCCGCTGGTCGTCGTCACCTGCGGCGAGGACGGGGCGCTCGCCGTCGAAGGCGGCGAGACGGTCTCGGTGCCGATCGCCAGGCTGGGCACCGGGGTGGTCGACACGACCGGCGCCGGCGATCTCTTCGCCGCCGGCTTCCTGGTCGGGCAGGCGAAGGGCCGGGGCCTCGAGGCCTCGCTTCGGATCGGCTCGGTCGCGGCGGCCGAGGTGATCTCCCATTTCGGCGCCAGGCCGGAAGCCGGCCTCAAGGCCCTGGTGGAAAAGCTGTGAACCGCCTCGCCGTCTATTGCGGCTCGAGCATGGGCACCGATCCCGCTTTCGCCGACTCGGCCCGAGCCACCGGTGAGGCGATGGTCCGGCGCGGAATCGGGCTCGTCTATGGCGGCGGGCATCGCGGCCTGATGGGCGTGATCGCCGATTCGGTGCTCGAGGCCGGAGGCGAGGCCTATGGGGTGATCCCGCAGTCGCTGGTCGACCTGGAGGTCGCCCATACCGGCCTCACCGAGCTCCACAAAGTCACCTCGATGCACGAGCGCAAGGCCAAGATGACGGAGCTTACCGACGCCTTCGTGGCCCTGCCCGGAGGCATCGGCACGTTCGACGAATTGTTCGAGGCCTGGACCTGGAACGCGCTCGGCTACCACGCCAAGCCGTTCGCCCTGCTCAACGTCTCGGGATTCTGGGACGGCTTGATCGCGTTCCTCGATACGGCCACGATGAGCGGGTTCATGTCGCCTGCCCGCCGCGCCCAGCTGCTCGTCGGCACCGACATAGACGATGTGATCGACCGCCTCGACGCCGCCATCGCGGCCGGGGAGAGAAAAATGGTCTGGTGAAGGGGGACGGGGCGTGGGGGATTTGAACCGGGTGCTGCTTGGAATTGCCGGGATCGCCGCGATCCTGGCGATCGCCTTCCTTTTGTCCTCCAACCGCAAGGCGATCCGCCTGCGCGTGGTCGCCGCGGCCTTCGCCTTGCAGGCGGGCATCGCCGTGCTCGTCATCTACACCGACTGGGGCCGAGCCGGGATCGCGGCGATGGCGCGCGGAGTCTCCAACCTGCTCGGCTATGCGAACAAGGGCACCGAATTCCTGTTCGGCCCGGCCGCCTCGAACCCGCTCGCCAACACCTTCGCGATCGCGGCGCTGCCGGTGATCGTCTTCTTCGCCGCCTTGGTGGCGATCCTCTATTATCTCGGAATCATGCAGCGCATCGTCCGCTGGGTCGGCGGGGCGATCGGCTGGATCACCGGGATCAGCCGGGTCGAATCCCTCGGCTCGGCGGCGAACATCTTCGTCGGCCAGTCCGAATCGCCTCTCGTCGTCCGGCCCTATCTGGCCGCCCTCCCCGCCTCCCAGCTCTTCACCCTGATGGTGGTCGGAATGGCCGGGGTCGCCGGGACCATCCTCGCCGCTTATGCGAGCCTGCTCGGCAACGATTATCTCCCCTACCTGCTCGCCGCCGCCTTCATGTCGGCGCCGGGCGGGATCCTGATGGCGAAGATCATTATGCCGGACGAGCCGGCCAGGGCCGACGAGCTTCCGCTCGAAGGCGCGGAGGCGCCGGCCGAGCAGAAGATCGAAGTCGCCGAGACCTTCGAGGAAGGCGAGCAGCCCGCCAACATCATCATGGCCGCCGCCCAGGGCGCCCAGACCGGCGTTCGCCTTGCCGTCGCGGTCGGCGCGATGGTGCTTGCCTTCGTCGCCCTGGTCGCGCTCGCCAACGGGCTGCTCGGCGGAATCGGCGGCTGGTTCGGCTATCCCGACCTCAGCTTCCAGCAGATCGTGGGGGCGATCTTCGCTCCGGTCATGTTCCTGATCGGCGTCCCGTGGAACGAGGCGGGGACCGCCGGCGGCCTGTTCGGGACCAAGGTGGTCCTGAACGAGTTCGTCGCCTTCATCGATCTCGGAGCGATTCCGGCGGGATCGCTCAGCGACCGGAGCCGAGCCATCGTCACCTTCGCGCTTTGCGGATTCGCCAATTTCAGCTCGATCGCGATCCAGATGGCGGTGACCGGCAACCTCGCCCCCAACCAGCGGCCGGTGATCGCGAAGCTCGGGATCAAGGCTCTGATCGCCGGCTCGCTCGCCAATCTGATGAGCGCCGCGCTGGCGGGACTTCTGCTCCCCTGACCCGTCATCCCGGCGGAAGCCGGGACCTCGACGCGAAACGGGCTCCGGGCTTTCACCCCACGAGGCCCCGGCTTTCGCCGGGGTGACGAAATGGGTAAAGGGTCCCCATGTCCACGCTCGCTCAACCCCGCATCGCCTCCGTCTCGCTGACGGCTTCCGACTCCGATCCCGAAGGCTTCGCCCGGGAGCTCGGCGAGTCGTTCGAGCGCTACGGCTTCGCGATCATCGCCGACCACGGCATCCCCGCCGACCTCATCGCCCGCGCCGAGGAGAAGGCGAAGGCCTTCTTCGCGCTGCCCGAGGCGGTGAAGAAGAGCTACAAGATCGAGGGCGGCGGCGGCGCTCGGGGCTATACGCCTTTCGGCATCGAGACCGCCAAGGGCGCGGTGAATTACGATCTCAAGGAATTCTGGCATGTCGGCCGCGAGCTGCCGCCGGGTCACATATATGAAACGGAGATGGCGCGGAACGTCTGGCCGGAAGAGGTGCGGTCGTTCCGCGACACCTTCCTCGAGCTGTTCGCCGCCTTCGACCAAGCGGGGCTTCGAATCCTCCAGGCGATCGCCCGCCATCTCGGACTCGACCCCGACTATTTCGAGGATACGGTGAAGGACGGCAATTCGGTGCTTCGCCTGCTCCACTACCCGCCCATCCCCGGCGACGGCCCCAACGTGCGCGCCGGCGCCCATGAGGACATCAACACCATCACCCTGCTGCTCGGCGCCGAGGAAGCCGGCCTCGAATTGCTCGACCGCGACGGCAATTGGCTGCCGGTCAGCCCGAAGCCGGGCGAGCTCGCCGTCAATATCGGCGACATGCTTCAGCGCCTCACCAACAACGTGCTTCGCTCGACCACCCACCGGGTCGTCAACCCGCCGCCCGAGCGGCGCGGCCAGTCGCGCTACTCAATGCCTTTCTTCCTCCACTTCCGGCCCGATTTCCTGATCGAGACCCTGCCGGAATGCCGCGAAGGCCGGCAGAACCTCTATCCCGAGCCGATCACCGCGCACGATTTCCTTCAGGAGCGGCTGAGGGAGATTAAGCTGGCCTGACAGAAATTCCTCCCCGCGATTTCGCGGGGAGGGGGACCGCGCGAAGCGCGGTGGAGGGGTTCTTCGGACTCAGCAAGGCCCCTCCACCAGGCTTCGCCTGGTCCCCCTCCCCTGCAAATGCAGGGGAGGAATTTTATCCCGCATCCTTCAGATTGTCCGGGCCGAAGCCGAACGGAATCAGCTCCGAGATGCGGTTCACCCGGACCTGCGTCCCGTCCCCATTGGCCGAGATCATTTCGACGTCGCGCCCCGACAGCTGGGCCGCCTCGAGGATCGACTGGCGGCAGCCGCCGCAGGAGGTGACGACCGCCGCCCCCGCCAATCGCCCTCCGGCGACATGTCCGCCCGCCACCGCGATCCGGGCCACCTTGTCGAGCCCGAAGGCCTGCTGCGCCGCGGTCAGGGCCGCGATCTCGCCGCAGACTCCGAGCCGGTAGCAGGCATTCTCCATGTTCGCGCCCACGGCCACCTCGCCGTCGACCGATTCGATCGCGCAGCCGACGCTGAAACGGCTGTAGGGGGCGTAGGCGCCGAGCGCGGCGGCGCGGGCGCGCTCGACGAGGGGATCGGGATCAAGGGTCATGCCCGACATCCATAAACCCATTGGCGATTCGCGCCAGAGCGTGCCACCAACCGGCGCGCGTCTCAGGCGGAGAATAAGATGACGAGAATGAGGTTGGCGGCGGCGGCGTTCCTGCTGGCGCTGGGCGGCTGCGCGACGACGGCGCCCCGGGTCGCGGCACCGGTCGAGGTGAAGCTGATCGCCTTCAACGACTTCCACGGCAATCTGCTGCCGCCCAAGGCCACCGTAGACCATCCCGCGCCCGGCCCCGAGGCGGTGCGCGTGCCGGCCGGGGGCGGCGCCTATCTCGCGTCGGCGATCCAGGCCCTCCGTGCTCGCAACGCCAGCAGCCTCGTCATTTCGGCGGGCGACATGATCGGGGCCTCGCCGCTCGTCTCGGCCCTGTTCCTCGATGAGCCAACGATCCACGTCATGAACCTCATCCGGGTCGACTATAATGCCGTCGGCAACCACGAATTCGACCGGGGCCAGGCCGAATTGCTGCGCATGCAGAAGGGCGGGTGCGAGAAGAACACGGTACGCCAGCCCTGCGCCGTCGAGCCCTTCACGGGCGCCCGCTTCGCTTTCCTCGCGGCCAACGTCGTCAGGCAGGACGGCGCCACGCTCTTCCCCGGTTATGCGATCCGCGCCTTCGGCAAGGGCCGGTCACGGGTGAAGGTCGGAATCATCGGAATGACCTTGAAGGAGACGCCGACGGTGGTGACTCCCGCGGGCGTCGCCGGGCTCAGCTTTCGCGACGAGGCCGAGACGGTGAACGCGCTCATTCCAAGGCTGAAGGCCGAAGGCGCCGACGCGATCGTCGTCCTGGTCCACCAGGGCGTCAATTCGAAGCTCGGCTATAACGACCAGAGCTGCGGCGGCATCGACGGCGATTTGCTGCCGATCCTCGACCGGCTCGATCCCGCGGTGGATGCGGTCGTCTCCGGCCACACCCACAATGCCTATGTGTGCGACTACGGCCGGATCAATCCGGCCAGGCCGATCCTCCTTACCAGCGCCGGAAGCTACGGCCGTCTCGTCACCGACATCAATCTCACCATCGATCCCGGCGCCGGCCGGGTGACCGCGAAAAAGGCGGAGAATATCATCGTTCAAAGCGAGGCTTTCACCGGCTCGCGCGGGGAGATTGCGCTGACCGACGCCGTCCCCCGCTACGCCGCCGAGCCTGCCGTGGCCGCGCTGGTCGAGCGCTACGTCAAGGCCGCCGAACCGATTGCCGCGCGCCCGGTGGGCCGGCTCGCCGGGCCGGCGTTGAAGACCGCCAACGATGATGGCGAGCATGTGCTCGGCAACCTCATCGCCGATGCGCAGCTGGCCGCCGCCCGAAGCGCGGCCGATGGCGGAGCCCGGATCGCCTTCATGAACCCGGGCGGAGTCCGCGCCGACCTGGTGCCGGGCGCCGACGGCGGCATCAGCTTCGGCCAGCTCTTCGCGTCGCAGCCCTTCGCCAACATGCTGGTGGTGAAGAGCCTGACCGGACGGCAGGTCCGCGCCCTGCTCGAGCAGCAATTCGCGAGCGGCTCCAACACCGCCGCGGATCCCTACATCCTCTCCCCGTCCCACAACGTCCGCTTCGCCTTCGATCTGTCGAAGCCGGCGGGACAGCGAATCGTGCTTCTGACCGTGGACGGGCAGCCGATCCGCGACGAGGCGGTCTACCGGGTGGCGATGAACAGCTTCCTGGCCAGCGGCGGCGACAATTTCACCATCTTCCGCGAGGGCACGGAAACGACCGGCGGAGTGCAGGATGTCGACGCCCTCGAGGCCTATATCGCGGCGGCCGGAAGCCTGGCGCCGCCGGCCCTGGGCCGGGTCGAGAACCGGACTCCGAAGCCCTGATCTGCCTCCCCATGCGGCGCATGGGGAGGGGGACCACCGAAGGTGGTGGAGGGGTATTGGCGCAGGTTACCGCCGTCTCGCGTCAGAACCGCCTGATCCCGGCCAATTACCCCTCCACCATGCTTCGCATGGTCCCCCTCCCCATCTGGCGATGGGGAGGCAGATCAGCGGAAAGGCGGCTCGTCGAAGCTTCGGAGCTTGCGGCTGTGCAGGCTTCCGCCCTGGTCCTTGAGGATCCTGAGGGTCTCGATCCCGATCCTCAGATGCTGGCTGATCGCGCGCTCGTAAAAGGCGTTGGCCTGGCCGGGCAGCTTGATCTCGCCGTGCAAGGGCTTGTCGGAGACGCACAACAGGGTGCCGTAGGGGACCCGGAAGCGGTAGCCCTGGGCGGCGACGGTCGCGGATTCCATGTCGATGGCGACTGCGCGCGACTGGTTGAAGCGCAGGGCCGAAGACTGGATACGAAGCTCCCAATTGCGGTCGTCGGTAGTGACGACGGTGCCGGTCCGAAGGCGGCGCTTCAATTCCTGCGGCTCCTCGCCGGTCACTTCCGCGGCGGCGTCGTAGAGCGCCTGCTGGATCTCGGCGATGGGCGGGATCGGGATCTCGACCGGCAAGGTGCCGTCGAGGACATGGTCGTCGCGCAGATAGGCGTGGGCGAGGACATAGTCGCCGATCGTTTGGCTCGGCCTCAGGCCGCCGCAATGGCCGATCATCAGCCACACCTCCGGACGGAGGACCGCGAGATGGTCGCAGATCGTCTTGGCGTTGGCGGGGCCGACGCCGATGTTGACGAGGGTGATCCCGCCGCCATTGGCCGCGATCAGATGGTAGGCCGGCATCTGCACCTTGCGCCAGCTGCCCGCGGCCACCTGAGCGACCGGATCGGCCGTGTCCCGCGTCACCAGCACTCCGCCCGGGGCCGAGAGCGCCTCGTAGGGGCTGTCCTCGCGCTTCAGCTCCTCGACCGACCAGCGGACGAACTCGTCGACGTAGCGGACGTAGTTGGTGAAGAGGAGGTAGCGCTGGGTGTGCTCGACCGGCGTGCCGGTATAATGGCGAAGGCGGGCGAGGCTGAAATCGACCCTCGGCCCGTCGAACAAGGCCAGCGGCCGGTCGGCGTGACGGCTGTAATCCCAGGTGCCGTCCGCGACCTCGTCGCCGATATGGGAGAGCTCGGTCGCCGGGAACCAGCGGCTGAGATCGGCGGCGTGGGCGCCGTCGAGGCGAAGGTCGTCGGTGCCGTCGAGGACATAAGGATAAGGTATCTCGCTCGCCGACGGGCCGACCGAGATTTCCACCTTATAGTCGCGGACGAGATATTCGAGCTGCTCGGCCAGATATTTGCGGAAATGGCGCGGCCGGGCGACGCTGATCGCGTAGCGGCCGGGCTGGTTCAACCGCCCGAAGGCGCGGGGCGGGAAGCTGGGCGGCTGGTCGAAGCTGTAGTCGATCCGAAGCTCGGGATAAGCGAACAGCCCGCGCGCCCTGGCTTCGACGTCCGGCCGCTCGCCGCGAAGCAAATAGCGCGCCAGCGCTCCGCGAAGGGCCGCCACGGAATCGTCGAACATCTCGCAAAGCTGGTCGATGATGGCTGGGATGGATTCGAGGTCGCTCATCTTCCCCTCCCCTTCGCACGGCTTTGGGCGCGGGGCTAGAGCGGAGCGCCTCGTCATTCCCGCGAAAAGCGGGAATCCAGGCGGCCTCGGAGACAGTTCGGACTTCCGCTGGATTCCCGCTTTCACGGGAATGACGGAAGGTAGTAGCATGCCGCCGTGCCCGAGCTTCCCAACCCCGTTTACTGGTCGATCCCAGGCTTCGTCGGCCTGCTCCTGCTGGAGCTGTGGGTGGCCCGTCGGCAGCAGAGGCGGCTTCACGAGGGCAAGGACACCCTCACCTCGCTCGGCCTGGGGCTCGGCAGCCTTTTCGCCGGCATCCTTTCCGCCGGACTGGTCGCGGCCCTCTCGATCTGGGTCTACGGCTTTCACCTGATCGACATCGGCTATGCCTGGTGGGCATTCGTCCTGTGCTTCCTGCTCGACGACCTCGCTTATTACGCTTTCCACCGCTCGGCCCACCGGGTGCGCTGGTTCTGGGCGAGCCACGTCGTCCACCATACGTCGGAGCGCTACAATCTCTCGACCGCTCTCAGGCAGACGTGGACGGGCTTCATCAGCCTCAACTTCCTGTTCCGCCTGCCGCTCTTCCTGATCGGCTTCCCGCCGGCGATGGTCTTCTTCTGCGTCGGGGTGAATCTGGTCTACCAGTACTGGATCCACACCGAGATGATCCGGCGCATGCCGCGCTGGTTCGAGGCGGTGATGAACACGCCCGCCCACCACCGGGTCCACCATGCCGTCAATCCGCGCTATCTCGACCGCAATTATGCCGGCGTGTTCATCGTCTGGGACAAGATGTTCGGAAGCTTCGAGGCGGAGCGCGACGAGGATCCGCCGCGCTACGGGACGGTGAAGCCCCTGGGCTCCTACAATCTGTTCTGGGCGGCCCTGCACGAATGGGTGGAGATGGCCAAGGACGCCTGGCGCGCGCCGGGCCTCAAGGCCAAGCTCGCCTACCTCGTCCGAGAGCCGGGCTGGAGCCACGACGGCTCGCGCGAGACCAGCGCCATGATCCGGGCGCGATGGCGCGCCTCCTCCGTCATCCCGGCGGAAGCCGGGACCTCGTCGGGTGAAGGGCTCGGCGCCGGATCTCGCTGAGGTCCCGGCTTTCGCCGGGATGACGGTTAAGCGTTGAAGGCGAGCTTCAGGCCCGGCCGCGGCCATCTCGCCTTGTAGAGGCGGCCCGTTCCCGAGGCGGTGATCCAGGCGTCGCGCATGTCTTCGCCGCCGAAGCAGATGTTGGTGCAGACTGGGTCGGGGACCGGGTAATGCTCGAGGCTCCCGTCCGGTTCGATGGCGGTGATGCCGCCGTTGACGATGGTGGCGACGCACACGCGCCCCTCCGCCTCGACCGCGAGGCTGTCGAGCAGCTGATATTCGGGGAGATTGGCGACCACCCGACCGGGCGCGATCGGCGGCGGCGGGGCGAGCTGGCCCGGAGCCTCGACGTCGAAGGCCCAGAGGCGCTGGAGCCAGGTGTCGGCGACGTAGACGGTGCCGCCGTCCGGCGAGAGGCCGACGCCGTTCGGGGAGAACAGGCCGTCGCGCTGCCGGGAGATCCTGCCGTCCGGGCTTGCGTAGCAGAGCGCCCCGAAGCGGCGGCCGTCGGCGGTGGTGCAGCCATGGTCGGTGAACCAGAGGCCGCCTTGGGAATCGAAGACGAGGTCGTTGGGGCCGATCAGGCGGCGGCCGTCGCAGCTCTCGTAGATCGTCTCCAGCCGTCCCGAGGCGAAATCGAAGCGGCGGATCGCGCCGCCCTCATGGTCGGGCGGAGTCGGGCCGGGGATGGTGAGCCCCATCTCGTCGTGCCAGGAGAAGGCGCCGCCATTGTCGGCGATCCAGAGCGCTCCGTCGGGACCGATGGCGAGGCCGTTGGGGCCGCCGCCGGTGTCGGCGAGCACCGCCTTCGAGCCGTCCGGCCGGACCCGGGTGACCCGCCGCCCCTTGATCTCGGCGACGAGGACGGAGCCGTCCGCCATCGCCACCGGCCCTTCGGGGAACTCGAGCCCCTCGGCGACGAGCTCCATCTCCATCAGGCGTGGCCGAGGATCGCCTTGGTCTCGAGGAACTCCTCGAAGGCGTGGTCGCCCCATTCCCTTCCGTTGCCGGACTGCTTGTAGCCGCCGAACGGGGCCATGAAGTCGAGCTCCGCGCCGTTGATGTTGACCTGCCCGGCCCTCAGGCGCGAGGCGATCTTGCGGGCATGGCCGGCGTCGGAGCCATGGACGTAGGCGGCGAGGCCGTAGGGCGTGTCGTTGGCGATCTCGACCGCCTGCTCCTCATCCTCATAGCCGATGATCGACATGACCGGTCCGAATATCTCCTCGCGGGCGATGGTCATGTCGTTGTCGACGTCGCCGAAGACGGTCGGGCGGACATAATAGCCGCGCTCGAGGCCGTCGGGCTTGCCGGGGCCGCCCACGACGAGGGTCGCGCCTTCGGAGACTCCGCGCTCGATCAGGCCCTGGATCTTGGTCCACTGGACGTCGGAAACGACCGGGCCGAGGGTGGAATCGCCTTTGGGGTCGCCGACCTTGGCCTTCTCGGCGACCGCCCGGGCCGCCTCCTTCGCCTCCTCCATCCGCGCCCTGGGGACGAGCAGGCGGGTCGGCGCGTTGCAGGACTGGCCGGAGTTGGTCAGCATGTGGCGCATCGCCGCGGTCACCGCCTTGGCGACGTCGGCGTCCTCGAGGACGATGAAGGGCGATTTGCCGCCAAGCTCCTGATGCACCCGCTTCACCGTGTCGGCCGCGGCCTTGGCGACGGCGATTCCGGCGCGGGTCGAGCCGGTGAAGGAGACCATGTCGACGTCGGGATGGGCGGCGATGGCGGCGCCGACGCCCGGCCCGTCGCCGTTGACGAGGTTGAAGACACCCGCCGGCACTCCGGCGGAATCGAGCACCTGGGCGAAGATGTAGCCGGAGAAAGGCGCGATCTCCGAAGGCTTCAGGACCATCGTGCAGCCGGTGGCGAGCGCCGGGAAGACCTTCGTCGCGATCTGGTTGATCGGCCAGTTCCAGGGGGTGATGAAGCCGCACACCCCGATCGGCTCCTTCTTGATCAGGGTGGAGCCCCTCTGCTCCTCGAACGGATAATCCTTGAGGACTCCGATGGCGGCCTGGAGATGGCCGATCCCGACCGCCGCCTGGGCGCGCTGGGCGAGCATGGCAGGGGCGCCCATCTCCTCGGTGATCGCTTCGGCGATCTCGGCATAGCGCTTCTGATATTCGGCGGCGATCGCCTGGAGCAGCTCCAGCCGCTGCTCGCGGGTCGTCTCGGAATAAGCCGGGAAGGCGGCCTTGGCGGCGGCGACGGCCCGGTCGACGTCCTCGGCTCCGCCCAGGCTGATCCGGCCGGCGACGCTCTCGTCGGCCGGGTTGACGACGTCGAGGGTCCGGCGCTCGACGGGCTTCACCCATTCGCCGCCGATGTAGAAATCGAGATAGTCGCGCATGGTTGTTCCCCTCGAAATGAGTCGGGGTCGCTATAGCCGGAGTCGGCGCCCTCTCCACCCTCTCCTGCTTGTTCCTGCCTCGTCATTGCGAGGAGCGAAGCGACGAAGCAATCCAGCGGGCTTCCGAGGCCGCGCTGGATTGCTTCGCTTCGCTCGCAATGACGGGCTGAAATCCTCCTAGAACTTCACGCCGGCGGCAACTCCGAAGCGCCTCGGCTCGAGGGTGAAGACGTTGGTGAACAGGCCCGACGACTGGTCGGTGACATATTGGCCGGTGATGGCGTCGCTCTTGGTCAGATTCTGGACGAAGGCGCGGGCGAACCAGCGTTCGTCCTTGCCGTTGACCTGGATCTGAGCGTTGACCACCGAATAGCTGCCGATCCGGTCGATCGGCGTGTTGAAGCTCCGGGCCCAGAACTTGCCGTTATAGGTGTAATCGATTCGCGGAACGACACTCATGCCGTTGCCGAAGCGGATAGTGTGCTGGAGTCCGGCGGAGAATTTGAACTTCGGCGCCTGGGGAAGCTCGTTGCCGCTGAGGTCGACCGGAACTCCAGTCGCGACGGTGAAGGGCAGAGGCCCGGTCGGAGTGGCGAACAGGCCCCTCAGGGGCGCCGACGGGTTGGCGATCGTGGCGGCGAGCGCGTCGCAGACCGAGAAGGCGCCGGTCGTGTTGGTCCCCGGCACCGGCACCGGCCCGGCGAGGCCGAGGGCGCCGTTGAAGGCGGTGACGAGCGTGTTCGCGCCGAGTGCGTTGCCGGCGGTGTTGGGGATGACGGCGCAATTGGACGCGTTGGTGACGTCCTTGATGATCACCGTGTCCGAACGGCCGCCGGAGACGTCGCGCGGGTCGACGAGCTGGAGGTTCTTGATCTTGGTGTGCAGATAGCTGCCCGACAGGTTGATCAAGGTGTCCGGGTGCGGCCGGAATACCGCCTCCGCCTCGGCGCCGTAAATCTCGGCGTCGGTATTGTCGTTGACCGAGGTCCGGGCGACGATCCGGCTCAGCTGCAGGCCTTTGTAATCGTAATAGAAAGCGCTGAGGTTGAGGCGCACCGTGCCATTGGCGAAGCTGTTCTTCGAGCCGATCTCGAAGGCGTTGATGATCTCCGGCTCGAACGTGGCGGGGACGTTGAAGATCGGGTTGATCGGCGGGTTGAGGCCGCCCGATTTATAGCCGCGCGACCAGGAGGCGTAGATCAGATTGTCGGCCGTCAGATTGTAGTCGACGACGAAGCGCCCGGTGAACTCGTCGAAGGCGGCCCGGCCGATATTGTAGGGCTGGTTGCCGGCGACCGTGGGATCGGCGTCGAAATTGCCGAGGAAGGGCGAGGTGTTGGCGTCGGTGGTTCCGAACGGCACCGGGAAGCTGGCCAGCGGCACCCTTGCGATCTGGCGCTTCTTGTCGTTCGAGTAGCGGATTCCGCCGGTCAGGCGAAGCTTGTCGGAGACGTCGAAATAGACCTCGCCGAACAGGCCGTAGCTCTTCAGCGAGAAGAAATTGACCTCGCTGTTGTAGAATGGCGGCGCCAGGAAGACGTTGGGGAAGGTGACGTTGCCCGCCGCGCGCTGGCCGAGCGCGGTCGCCGCGCCGAGGACTCCGGCCGCGTAATCGAGCCCGAACGAGGCGACGTAATAGTTCGAATCGGTGAACTTGTTATCGAGATAGATGCCGCCGATCAGGAAGTTGAACGGCCCTTCGAAGTCGCTGTCGAGATGGGCCTCGACCGAATATTGGCGCGAGTGGCTCTGCGAGCGGTCATAGTCGGTGCTGCCGGCCGTGCAGCGGTTGGTGAAGCCGCCATAGATGCCGGTATAGTTGAGATTGGTCTCGGACGTGCAGACGGTGCCGCCGGGACCGAACAGGGCCGCTCTCGCCGGGGTGTAGGGATTGATGCCGCCGGGGAAGAGCACCCCCGGCGCGCCCGCCGTGGCGATGAAGGTCGCTATGCCGGGATTCCCGGCCAGCGAATTGCCGGCGACGAGATTATAGTCGGTGCGGCTGTCGACTTCCTGCTGGGTGTAGCCGCCGGTGACGGTGAGGTCCAAGGTCTCGCCGATTTCCTGCTCGATCCGGGCCATCGCGTGAATTTCTTCGGCGAAATAGGTCGGGTTGAAGTCGGTCCGGACGGTGCGCAGGTCGGCCGGATTGATCACTCCGCCGAAGAAATTGTCGGCGCCGTAGAGGCTGCCGAGGCCGAAATTGGTCAAAGCGGCGTTGTTGATCCGGAAGAATTCACGCGAGGTGAGGATCGCCGCCAGGGTCGAATTGCCGTTCACCGTCTCGAAACCGAGCTGGTCAGGCCGGCAGCCGAGGATTCCGGTATTGTCGCGGGCGCAAAGCTGCTTCTGGATGCGCGAGCGGTCGTCTTTCTCGTGGAAATAATAGCCGATGAGGTCGACGGTGGTGCCCGAGGTCGGCTGGATCCGGATCGAGCCGCGCAGAGCATAAAGGTCACGGCCGTCGATCCGGCTGTTGTCGAACGTATTCTTCATATAGCCGTCGCGGTTCAGATAATAGCCGGCGAGGCGGATTCCGGCGATGTCACCGATCGGAACGTTGACCATTCCGGTCACCTTCATCGAATCGTAATTGCCGTATTCGGCGGTGAGGCTGGCCTGGAACTCGTTGAGGTTCGGGCGCGCGGTGATGAAGTTGACCACGCCCGACGTGGCGTTGCGACCATAGAGCGTGCCCTGCGGCCCGCGCAGGACCTCGACCCGCTCGAGGTCGAAATATTCGGTCTCGAACAAACGGGTGGAGGTGAGCGGCATGTCGTTGACGTGGATGCCGGTCGCCGAATCGCAGGAGAATCCGGTGCACAGGTCGCCGATGCCGCGGATGGTGAAGCTCGACGAGGTGAAGTTGGTCTTGGTGTAGGTGACGTTGGGAAGGCTCTGCTGGAGGTCGCTGGCATTCTCGATCTGCTGGCGCTCGAGCGCCTCGCCGCTGAACGCGGAGACGGCGATCGGCACGTTCTGAAGCGATTCCGCCCGGCGCTGGGCGGTGACGATGATGTCGGCGTCGTCGCCGCTCTCGGCGCTGTCGGTGGTGCCGCTGGGCGCATCGCCGGCCTGATCGGCACCGGCGCCGGTGGTGATGTCGCCGGTCTGCTCGTCCTCCGGAACAGGCACGGTCTGGGCCGAAGCCGGGGCCGCCACGGCGAGCGCGAGCACAGACGCGCCGAGCGCGAGAATCACGTTCCTGTTCATTGCGATGTTCCTCCCCAGGGTCCTTTGCGGGCCCGTTGTCCTCAGTGCCGGTTTCGTTCGGCAACTTTATGCTTCTTGTCGCACAATCCTATTGCACCTTATTGGTGTCAAGCGCAGGCGTCGAAGTGGGAGGTTCGGGGGGAAGTATGTTGCAAAGTGGGATCACCCCGTCGGGCGAGAGCGTCGAGCATTTCGACGTCCTGTTCGTCGGCGCCGGCCTGTCGGGCGTCGGCGCCGCCTACCACCTCCAGCAGGGCAGCCCCGGCCGCTCCTACCTCATCCTCGAGGGGCGGGAGGCGATCGGCGGGACCTGGGACCTGTTCCGCTATCCCGGAATCCGCTCGGACAGCGACATGTACACTTTGGGCTACAGCTTCCGCCCCTGGGAGGAAGCCAAGGCGATCGCCGACGGGCCCTCGATCCTGCGCTACGTCAACGATACCGCCGATCGTTACGGAATCCGCGAGCACATCCGGTTCCGCCACCAAGTGAAGCAAGCCGACTGGTCTTCCGCCGACGCCCGCTGGATCGTCGAAGCGGAGCGCACCGACAGCGGCGAGCGAGTCCGCTTCAGCTGCAGCTGGCTCCATATGTGCAGCGGCTATTACAATTATGCCGAGGTCTACGATCCCGGATTCGCCGGCCGGGAAATCTTCAAGGGCACCATCGTCCACCCGCAATTCTGGCCGGAATACCTGGATTATGCCGGCAAGACGGTGGTGGTCATCGGCAGCGGCGCGACGGCGGTGACGATCGTCCCGGAGATGGCGAAGACGGCGGCGCACGTCGTCATGCTTCAGCGCTCCCCGACCTACATGGTCTCGCGGCCCTCCGAGGACACGATCGCCAACGGCCTGCGCAAGGTCCTGCCCTCCAAGCTCGCCTACGGAATCACACGGTGGAAGAACGTACTTCTGCAGATGGTCTTCTTCAACCTCGCCCGCAAACGCCCGGCTAAGGTCAAGGAGAAGCTGCTCGAGGAAGTCAGGAAACTGCTTCCTGAGGGCTATGACGTCGCCACCCATTTCACGCCCCGCTACAATCCTTGGGACCAGAGGCTATGCCTGGTGCCGGACGCCGACATGTTCGAGGCCTTGAGCGACGGCAGCGCGTCGATCGTCACCGGCGAGATCGAGTGCTTCACCGAGACCGGACTCCGCCTGAAAGACGGCGAGGATTTGGCAGCCGACATCGTCGTCACCGCCACCGGGCTCAAGCTGCAGCTGCTCAGCGACGTCGCCTTCACCGTCGACGGCGAGCGGCGCGATTTGTCGAAGACCCTGAGCTACCGCGGAATGATGTTCAGCGACGTGCCCAACCTCTCATACTCCTTCGGCTACACCAACGCCTCCTGGACCTTGAAGGCGGACCTTACCGGCGGCTATCTCTGCCGGCTGCTCAACCATCTCAGGAAGACCGGAACGGAGATCGCCCTCCCCACCCGCGAACCCGGGATCGAGGAAGTGCCCTTCCTCGACTTCACCTCCGGCTATGTCCAGCGGGCTCGGGACATCCTGCCCAAGCAGGGTTCGAAGAAGCCCTGGAAGCTCTACCAGAATTACGCGCTCGACATGATGAGCCTCAAATTCGCTTCGGTCGAGGATGGGGTGATCCGGTTCCTTCCGCGCGGCGCGCCGGCCATCCGGGAAGCGGCCCGGGAGAGGGAGGCGGCATGAGGGTCGAGGGCCGAACCGCCGTCATCACCGGCGCCGCGAGCGGGATCGGCCGCGGGACCGCTCAGGCTTTGGCGAGACGGGGCTGCAACCTCGCCCTCGCCGACCTCAATGAGGAAGGGCTCGCCGAGACCGAGGCGCTTGCCGGCGGGCATGGAATCAAGGTCAGCCGCCACCGGCTCGACGTCGCCAGCCGCGAGGCCGTCGCCGCCCTCCCCGAGGCGGTGCTCGCCGCCCACGGCCGCGCCGACCTCCTCTTCAACAATGCCGGAGTCGCCATCGGCGGGACGTTCGAGCAGGTCGCCGAAGAGGATTTCGACTGGCTGATGGAGATAAATTTCTCCGGGGTGGTCCGGATGACCCGCGCTTTCCTCCCTCTCCTCCGCTCCAGCGGCCAGGCCCGGATCGTCAACGTCTCGAGCATCTTCGGAATCATCGCCCCGCCCGGCCAGACGGCTTATTGCGCGAGCAAGTTCGCGGTCCGCGCCTTCTCCGAATCGCTCCGCCGCGAGCTCGAGGCGGAAGGCGCGAAGATCGGGGTCACCGTCGTCCATCCCGGCGGAGTCGCGACCTCGATCGCCAGGAATGCCCGGCCGCCGCGCGGGGTCAACGACATCGACCTCGAGGCGCAGAAGGAGAGGTTCGACAAATTCCTTCGGATGCCGCCGGTCAAGGCCGGCGAGATCATCGTATCCGGCGTCGAGAAGGACCGCCCGCGGATCATCGTCGGCAACGACGCGCGCTTCATGGCCGCCGTCGAACGGCTGGCGCCCGTATCCTATTGGAAGCTTCTGGGGAGGGCCTTGAAATGATCCCGTTCCTGCTCGCCGGCGCCGGAGGCCTCGGCCTGATCGGCGGCGGCCTCGCCGCCTATAGCGGCGCCACCGCCCGCAAGATCGAGAAAGCGGTGCCGCGCGACGGCGACCTGATCGAGGTCAACGGCGAGACGATTCATTATACCGACGACGGCGCGGGCCCGCCGATCGTCATGATCCACGGCCTCGGCGGCCAGCTTCGCAACTTCGCCCGATCGATGGTCGACGACCTCGCCCGCGATTATCGAGTGATCCGGGTCGACCGCCCCGGCTCGGGCTATTCGCCGCGGCGCGCTTCGACGTCGGCCCGCCTGCGAGTCCAGGCCGAGACGATCGCCGAGCTCATCCGTATCCTCAAGCTCGAGCGGCCGCTTATCGTCGGCCATTCGCTCGGCGGCGCGCTTGCGCTCTCCCTCGCGCTCAACCATCCCGACGTGGTCGGGGGCCTCGCCCTGATCGCTCCGCTCTCTCAGGTTCAGGACATCAAGGACGTCCCGGAGGTGTTCAAGGGGCTCGTCATCCGCTCGCCCGCGATGCGCAAGACGATCGCCTGGACCCTGGCGACGCCGATGGGGATGGCGAGGGCCGAGCAATCGCTCAGGGAAGTGTTCGCGCCCGAGCCTGTGCCGGCGGATTTCGGCACCGAAGGCGGCGGCCTGCTGGCGATGCGGCCGAACAATTTCTACGCTTCCTCGGCCGACCTCTGCGATCTGGAAGGCGAGCTCGAAGGCATGGTCCAGCGCTATCCAACGCTCTCGGTCCCGGTCAGCATCCTCTATGCCGGCGCCGACAACCTGCTGAACGCGCAGCTCCACGGCGAGCGGACGGCCGGCGAGATACCCGGCGCCGCGATCGAGCTGGTCGAGGGCGGGCGCATGCTCCCCTTCACCCAGCCGGAGCTGACCGCCGCCTTCGTCCGCCGCGCCGCCGCACGGCAGGAGCAGCCCGATGCCCGACGCGCTGCAGGCTGATTATATCATCGTCGGCGCCGGCTCGGCCGGCTGCGTCCTCGCCAACCGGCTGACCGAGGACGGCCGCAGCCGGGTCATCCTGCTCGAGGCGGGCGGCGACGACCGGCCTTTGAAGCAGCCCTCGCAATTCCTCTCCAACGTGATGATCCACGTGCCGGTGGGCTATGCCTCGACTTTGAAGGATCCCAAGGTCAACTGGCTGTTCACGACCGAGCCGGATCCGGGGACTCACGGCCGCACCCACGTCTGGCCGCGCGGCAAAGTGCTCGGCGGCTCCTCGTCGATCAACGCCATGCTCTACATTCGCGGCCAGCGCGCCGATTATGACGGCTGGCGGCAATCGGGCTGCGAGGGCTGGGCCTGGGACGACGTCCTCCCTTACTTCCGACGGTCGCAGCACCAGGAGCGCGGGCCTTGCGACATTCACGGCGTCGGTGGGCCGCTCAACGTCTCCGATCCGACGACCGGCCATGAAGTCTCGGAGGCGGTGATCCACGCCTGCGAGGCGCTCGGCCTGCCCCACCGCGATCCCAACGGTGCCGACCAGGAAGGGGTCGGCTGGTACCAGGTGACGATCAAGGACGGGAAGCGCTGCTCGGCCGCGGTCGCCTATCTCCATCCGGCGATGGAGCGTCCCAATCTGCGCGTCGAGACACGGGCGCTGGCCCACCGGATCCTGTTCGAAGGCCAGCGCGCAATCGGAGTCGAGTTCGTCCAGAACGGGGTGAAAAGGCTGGCCCGGGCGGGCGCCGAAGTGATCCTGGCCGGCGGCGCGATCAACTCACCCCAGCTTCTCCAGCTCTCCGGGGTCGGCCCGGCGGCTTTGCTGCGCGAGCACGGCATCGGGATCGTCGCCGACCTCCCGGGCGTCGGCGAGAATCTGCAGGATCATTTCGTCACCGGCGAGACCTTTCGCCTCAAGAAGGGCATCGTCTCGGTCAACGAGCTCGTCCGGGGCACTCGCTTCCTCAGGGAGACTCTCAAATATATGTTCGGCAGGAAGGGCCTGCTCACCCTCTCCGCCGCCCATGTCGCGGTCTTCTGCAAATCGCGCGAAGGGCTCGCCGCCCCGGACATCCAGTTCCACATCCTCCCCGCGACCATGAATCCGGACAAACTCGCCAACGCGCAGAAGATGGAGCTCGAAAAGGAGCCCGGGCTCACCATCGCGCCGTGCCAGCTTCGCCCGGAATCGCGCGGAACCATCCGGATCAAGTCGCCCGACCCGTCCGCCTATCCGGCCATCGTTCCCAATTATCTGTCCGACCGCCTGGACCAGGAAGTTATCGTCGCGGGCTTGCGCTGGGGCCGCCGGATCGCCGAGCAGCCGGCGCTGGCCCGCTATATCGAGCGCGAGCTGATGCCGGGGCCGGAGGCCGTGACCGACGAGCAATTGCTCGACCACGCCCGCACCTGGGGCACGACCATCTATCATCCGGTCGGCACCTGCGCGATGGGCCACGGGCCGCGGGCCGTGGTCGATCCGGCGCTTCGGGTGCACGGGGTGGAGGGGCTGCGGGTGGTCGATGCCTCGGTCATGCCGCGCCTGGTGTCCGGCAACACCAACGCGCCGACGATCATGATCGCCGAGAAAGCCAGCGACATGATTCGGGGAAAAGGCCTGGCGGCGACCGCCTGATCCCTACCGGGCCGAGCGGGAAGCCCCGTCATCCCGGCGAAAGCCGGGACCTCAGCCCATCTGGCAGAGCCTGATGTCGCTGGACGTGCCATTGCCTTCGCCGGTCCATGTCGCGATGAAGCCGCCCGACGCGAGCCCGGCGACCGAGGGATCGTACTGGTTCGAGAGCACCAAATTGTTGATTTGTATCTCGCCGCCGACCTTGGCGCCGTCGGCGTCGAAACGCTGGGCCGTGATTCCGACGCCGCTGTCGTCCGAGACGCCATCGCTCCAGGCGATGACGAAGCCGCCGCCGGAAAGCGGCGCGATATGCTGGAACCACTGAAATCCGGCGGTCGTGCTGTTCGCCGTGAATTCGGCGCCGACGCGCCTCAGGAGCGATGCCATTCCGGTCCTTTCTCGACGAAGGCGTTACTTGTGAATCTGCTTGTGGGATCGCGCTCCAATACTTGCGCGTTCGACCGGGCCCTTACCGCCGCTCCGACAGCCGCTTCCCCAGCGAACGCGCCATCTTCCCCCACGGCGGACCCAGCCGCTCGAAGACGTTGATGAACCCGATCTTGTGCACGGCGCGGGCATGGCTGAAGCGCTTGAAGCCTTCGTAGCCGTGATAGGCGCCGATGCCGCTCGCCCCCACCCCGCCGAAGGGGAGATTCTCCTGGGCGACGTGCATCAGCGTGCCGTTGAGAGTCACGCCTCCCGAAATCGCTCCGTCGAGTATCCGTCTGCGTTCGCGGCGGTCGTTGCTGAAGCAGTAGAGGGCCAGCGGCCGCTCGCGCGCCGCCACGAAGGCGATCGCCTCGTTGAGGTCGCGGTAGGACAGGACAGGCAGGACCGGCCCGAATATCTCCTCGGTGAGGAACAGCGATCCCTCCGGTGCCCCGAGCAGGATCGTCGGCCCGATCTTCCCTTCTGCCCGGGCGCCCTCGTCCTCGTGGCTGAGCACGGTCGCGCCGCCCTGGCGGGCCGCCTCGATGGCATCGGCGAGCCGCTGCCGGTGGCGCTCGCTGATCAGGCCGGAATAATCGTCATTGCCGGCGATGGTGGGATAGGAGCGACGGACCTGGGCCATGACAGCGTCGGCGAAGGCGCGTTCCTTCCCTTGCGGCACCAGCACGTAATCGGGCGCGATGCAGGTCTGGCCGGCATTGACGAACTTGCCGAAAGCGATGCTCCGGGCCGCCTTGGCGAGATCGTAACCGGGGCAGATCAGGGTCGGCGACTTGCCGCCGAGCTCCAGCGTCACCGGCACCAGATTGGCGGCCGCGGCCTGGTAGACCTTGCGCCCGACCGCGGTCGAGCCGGTGAACAGGAGATGGTCGAAGCGCAGGTCGGCGAAGGCCTGGCCGACCTCCACTCCGCCGGTGATCACCGCCACCTCCGCCTCGTCGAACCGCTCGGCGACCAGGCGCCGCAGAAGCTCCGAAAAAGCGGGCGTAAGCTCGGACGGCTTCACCATCGCGCGGTTGCCGGCGGCGAGCGCGTCGACCAGCGGCGAGAGCGCGAGCTGGAGCGGGTAATTCCAGGGCGAGATGATTCCGATCACCCCGAGCGGCTCGTGCCGCACCCGGGCGCTGGCCGGCTGGAACAGCGGATCGACCCGGCGGCGCTCCGGCCGCATCCACGCCGCCAGGCGCTTGCGGGCGTGGCGGATCGCGTTGAGCGTGGGAACGATCTCGAGCAGCTCGGTCTCGGTGCGCGAGCGGATTCCGAAATCCTTCGAGATGGCCTGCGCCAGCGCGGCCTCGTTGCCGGCGATCACCGCGCGCAGCCGCTCGAGCCGGTCCCGGCGAAGCGCGAGGCCGGCGGGGGGCCCCTGGCGGGACGCCCGATGCTGGAGGTCGAATATTCGGCGGGCCTCGCCCTCGTCCGCGACGAGCCTGGCGGCGGATTGATCGGCCATGCTGGTTCCTCCCGAAGAGCCTCCATAGCCGATCGGCCCGGTCCTGGCATCCTTTGCCGCGCCCGCCGGTTGTTGCGTCCCGTCGTCAACTCCATCATCAGGCCCCGACCTCAGCCAGGAGCGCCCCATGCCGATCCGGATCGCCATCGTCGGTTACGGGAAGATCGCGAGGGACCAGCATGTCCCAGCCATCGCCGCCGATCCGAGGTTCGTCCTCGCCGCGGTGGTGAGCCCGCGCGCGCCGGTCGAGGCGGGCGTGCCGGTCTTCCCAAGCCATGAAGCGATGCTGGACGCCATGGCCGGAGCGCTCGACGCCGTGGCGATCTGCACGCCCCCGACGGTCCGCCTCGCCGTCGCCAAGGCCGCCTTCGAGGCCGGCCTCGACGTGCTTCTCGAAAAGCCGCCGGCGGCGACTTTGGGAGAGATAGAGGAAATCGAACGCCTCGGCCGCGAGGCGGGACGAACGCTCTTCACCGCCTGGCATTCGCAGCATGCCGCCGCCGTTGCCTGCGCCCGGGCGGCGCTCGCCGGGAAGAGGGTGCGCGCCCTCCAGATCCTCTGGCACGAGGACGTGCGCAAATGGCATCCCGGGCAGGAATGGATCTGGGCGCCGGGCGGCTTCGGGGTTTTCGATCCGGGTATCAACGCCTTGTCCATCGCCACCCGGATCCTTCCGTCGCCTCTGTTCGTCCGGGAGGCGACTTTGTCCTTCCCCGCGAACAAGCAGACTCCGATCGCCGCCCGAATTGCCTTCGAGGGCGAGGCCGGGCCGCTCGGCGCCGACATGGACTGGCGCCACGCGGAGGGCGAGCGCTGGACGATCCGGGTCGAGACGGGGGACGGCGCCGTGCTCGAGCTGCTCGACGGCGGGGCCAGGATGATCCTCGACGGTGAGCCGCAGGCGGTGGATGGGCAGGCCGAATATCCCTCCCTCTATGCCCGCTTCGCCGAGCTGGTCGAGGCGCGGGAAAGCGAGGTCGACCGCGAGCCGCTTCGAATCGTCGCCGACGCCTTCCTGGTCGGCCGCCGGGAGATCGTAAATCCGTTCCTCTGAATTTCGGTGCCAGGCACCAATTTCCAAGTGTTTGAGAAGGCTCGTGGGGGCTTGGGGACGGCGGCGAATCATATCCGGTTTTCGGAAGCGGGCCGACGGCGCTGGTGCCGACAGGAGGAAGGAATTATAGGATTAAATAGGCAAGTCGGCGGGGAGCGTGGGGAAATGACGGCCGTGGAGGAGCCTGGCGGACGCGGCGACGCGGCGGGGCGCAACCTGACGTTTGGAATGCTCGAAGTGCTCGGCCGCGACATCGTCACCGGCGCCTATGAGGATCGGCGCTTTCCGACCGAGGCGGAGCTCGCCGTCCAGCATATGGTGAGCCGCTCGGTCACCCGCGAGGCGGTCAAGATGCTGACCGCCAAGGGCCTTCTCACCGCCCGCCCGCGCAAGGGCACCACCGTCCAGCCCTCTTCCTCCTGGAACCTGTTCGACACCGACGTTCTGCGCTGGCTGCTCGAGCGCAAATTCTCGCTCCTTCTGCTGCGCCAGTTCAGCGAGCTCAGGATCGCGATCGAGCCCGAGGCGGCGGCCCTGGCGGCGCACGGGGCGGACGCCGCCTCGATCGCCGAGATCCGCGTCGGCTACGATCGGATGGAAGCTGCCGAAGCCGTCGGCGAAGACACTCTCGAAGCGGACATCGCCTTCCACATCGCCGTTCTCAACGCTTCGGCCAACCCTTTCTACATGCAGTTCCGCGACGTCGTCGCGACCGCCTTGCGCACGTCGATCCGCTTCACCAACCGCTTCAAGGGCCGGAGCGCCAGCCTCCCCGCCCATCACTCGGTGCTGGCGGCCATCGAGGTGGGGGACCGCGCGGCGGCGCACGCCGCTATGGCGGCGATCATCGCCGAGGTGATGTCCATGATCGAGGATGCCGAGCGCGCCGGCTAAACGCCCACGACTGCAAGAACTTTTGTTGGCCGAGGCCGGCGCCGTGCTACAGGCGGGGCCGGCTTCAACCGCATCGAGAGGATCGTTCGCGATGCCAGTCTCCCACTCTCTTTCCCGGCGTCTGGCGGGCCTCGCGCTGGCGACGATCGCGGCCGCCTCGGCGGCGGCCGAGCCAAGCTTCGTGCCGGTGTTCAGGGACAATTTCCCCGATCCCCACATCGTCGAGCACCAGGGAGAGCTGATCGCCTATGCGACCAATGCCGGAATCAACCTGCCGATGCTGGCCTCGCGCGACCTCGTCCACTGGACATGGGTGACGGGCGCCGACGGCAAGCGCCGCGACGGCATGCCGGAGCTCGCGCCGTGGGTGAAGGAAGGCTTCACCTGGGCCCCCGAGGTGATGAAGGTCGGCGACAAATGGCTGCTTTATTATACCGCCGCCCACCGCAAGCGGAACGTCCAGTGCCTCGGGGTCGCCTCGGCGGACAACCCCAAGGGGCCGTTCCGGGACGGCTCGGCCGAGCCTCTGGTCTGCCAGTTCGACCTCGGCGGCACCATCGATGCCAACCCGTTCCGCGACAGGGACGGCAAGCTCTATCTTTATTACAAGAGCGACGGGAACCGGGTCGGCAAGAAGACGACGATCTGGGGGCAGCGCCTCTCGGACGACGGCCTGTCCGTCATGGGCGCGCCCACCGCTCTGGTCGAGGACGACCAGAAATGGGAATGGAAGCTGGTCGAGGCGCCGACCATGGTGCTCTCCCCGGCCGGGCACCAGCTCTTCTTCTCGGCCGCCTTTTTCGGATGGGATCCGAAGGAACGCCTGTCGCGCTACGCCACCGGCTACGCGACCTGCGCGGGGCCGCTCGGCCCGTGCAGGGACGCGCCCGAAAATCCGATCCTGCACAGCTTCAACGACAAGGAAGCGGGCTGCCTCAGCGGCCCCGGCCACACCAGCATCTTCGAAGCCGGCGGGCGCCACTTCCTCGCCTTCCACGCCTGGGAGGCGACCAAGGGCTGCCGCAAGGCCGACGACAAGCGCTACCTCTACGTCGCGCCCCTGTTCTGGAAGGACGGCAAGCCGGTAATCGGAATGAGCCTTCGCGAGGCGGGTGAGTGATGATCTTGCAGCGAGAGCCGCCCTGCCAAAGGCCTGGGGGGTGAGGGTCTTGGCGATTCAACGGTACGGACCCTCACCGCCCACCCGCTGCGCGGGCGGGCCCCTCCTCTTCCCCGAAAAGCGGGAGAGGGGTTTCAGCTGGCTCCTCGCCCTGGCCGCTCTGATCTTCTCCTCCCCCGCCTTCGCTCAGGACGAGCTCTACCGCTACCGCGCCGGCGAGGAGCCGCGCTGGATCAGTCCTGAAAACCCGACCGGCGCGAAAGGCGCCGGCGGCCTGGAAAACCGCGGCGCCAAGGGCCACGCCTTCGAGACCATCCCGGTCGGCGGCACGCATGTGCTCGCCGACATCAGGGGCACGGGCACGATCGACCGGATGTGGATGACGATCGAGGACCGGTCGCCCGAGGCCCTGCGCGGGCTCAGGCTGGACATGTATTGGGACGGCGCCGCGACTCCGGCCGTGTCGGTACCGCTCGGCGATTTCTTCCTCCACGGCGCCGGCGAGATGGTGCCGATGGAGACCGCCCTTCTCGCCAGCCCGGAGGGACGCTCCTTCGTCTCCTACCTGCCGATGCCGTTCCGCAAGGGCGCCCGCATCCTTGTCACCAACGAGTCGGGGAAGCCGGTCAACCTCATCTTCTACGACGTGAATTATCGAGTGCTGCGCAGACAGCCGGACGACGCGCTCTATTTCCACGCCTGGTGGAGCCGGGCCCGGGCGGCCGCGCTCGGCCGCGACTTCCGGATATTGCCGCGCGTCCAAGGCCGCGGCCGGTTCCTCGGCGCGAGCGTCACCGTCCTGACCAATCCCGCTTACGAAAAGACCTGGTGGGGCGAGGGCGAGGTCAAGATCGCGCTCGACGGCGACCGTTCGGCCGGAGCGACCCTGGTCGGCACCGGCACCGAGGATTATATCGGCACCGCCTGGGGCCAGGGCGCCTATATCAACCGCTACCAGGGCGCTCCGATCGCCACCTGGGACGGCGACGGCCGCTGGACCTTCTATCGCTTCCACGTCCCCGATCCGATCTTCTTCAGCCGAGACATAGAGGTCAGCCTGCAGATGATCGGCGGCGCCAGGAAGGCGATCGTCCTCGGCCTCCAGAAGAAGGGCGTGCCGCTCATCCCGGTCACGATCGACCCGGGCTCGCGCAACAATTTCCAGCAGCTGCTGGTCAGGGACCCGCCGGTGCCTTTGTCGGACCGCTCGCTGCCCGATGGCCACACCAATTTCTACCGAAGCGACGATGTCGCGGCGGTCGCCTATTTTTATCTGGACCAGCCTGCCGGCATTCTGCCGCCAATCGCTTCAGCGAAGGAGCGCATGGCCGGAATCAGAAAGCCCCCGGAGAAAAAATAAGGGCGGCCCGAGAGGACCGCCCTGGAAGCTCATGCGCGCCGCCCCGAGAGCGTTGACGGGTCGATCGGCTCTTTTTCCGCCCTTGGACAAGCTCAGGGCGAACGGGGGGATTATATAACCCCGACGCCCCTAGAACATCGTGCGCTAAACCTGAATCGTCATCCCGGACTTGATCCGGGATCCATCTTCTACCGGCCGTCGCTGCAAGAAGAAGGTGGATACCGGGTCAAGCCCGGCATGACGGGTGATGCGGATTTAGCGCATGCGCCCCTAGTAGCGGAAGCGGACGCCGAGCGAGAAGACGCGCTCGAGATACTTCCTTCCCCAGGGGAAGGTCGCTCCGTTGCCGCCGGCGAACTCGCGATACGTCCGGATCGGCTGCTTGCCCGCCAGGATGTTGAGGGCGTCGAACGCGATCGTGACATTTTCGATCGGCGTGTACGACATTGAGAAGTCCAGCTGGCCCAGGCTGTCCTGCCGCAACGGCGCCTGGAGGCCCTGGATATCCCGATAGTCGACCACGAACTGCGACCGCCAGTTATAGGCGAGCCGAGCGGTGACATTGTTGCGCTCGTACATGCCGATCAGATTGTAGGCATGCTTGGAGACGTTCGGAAAATCCTGCTGCCCGGGAAGCTGGTTGTCCCGATATTGCGCGGCGAGCTCGGTCGAAGCGTCGATGTACGTATAGTTCGCCTGGATGCCGAAGCCCTTCGCGAACCCGGGCAGCCAATCGTAATCGAAGAATGTGGTGAAGGCCAGTTCGGCCCCTTCGATCTTCCCCTTGCCGGAGTTGAACGGGGCGTCGAGCCGGATTTCGCCGATCGGGCTGTCGAAGGGCACCGTCTCGCGTGACCGGAAGATGAAGCCGCGCACATCGCGCCTGAACAGCGCCAGGGACAGCGAGCCCTGGCGAGCGAAATAATATTCGAGGGTCGCGTCGTAATTCCGGCTCTGGATAGGGCGAAGGTCGGGATTGCCGCCCGATGCATCCTGGAAACAATTCGGATCGTTCACTCCCAGCGTGGTGCAGGCGCCGCTCGGCGCAAACACCGTGATGGACGGCGTCAGGTCGTTGAAATTGGGCCGAGTCCGCGTTTCGGTATAGGCGAGACGGGCCTGCAGCTCCGGCATGAATTGAACCCGGATGCTCGCATTGGGCAGAAGGTCCGTATAGCGATTGGTGCGCGTGATCGGGGAGATCACTCCGGTCACGGCGTCCCGCTGGCTGGAGTCCAGGTGATTCACGGTTCGCACCACTCGAAGGCCGACCGCGCCGTCGATGGGCATCGACCCGCCGAATTCGAACTTCAACTGACCATAACCCGAGTAGGTTTTCTCATTGGCGTCATAGATGGACAGCGGGTCGATCCCCACGTCGCCCAATGGCCCCCCGTTCGGATTGACCGTGCTCGCGAAATTACGCAGCGCATCGACATTGGAGAAGACCTCTCCGAACGACGTTCCGACGAAGCAGCGCTCCGGCTGGTAATTGTCGTAGGCGAAACCGCATCCGACGCGGCCAATGCTGATCGGCAGGTTCGCCAGGGGCGGCCGGGTGACTCCGTCGGTGCTGCGGTAAAGGGTGCCTTCCTCGCGTGACGCGTTGCGGTTGTTGTGCCGAACGCCGAACTGAAGCCGGGGCAGGTTCTCGATGCCGGTCTCCCATTCGAGATCGGCGCGGACCTGAATGTCGTCGCCGGTGGTCTTGAACCGGCGCTGGAAGAGGCCGCGATAGACGTAATTGGCCGGATTGGTCGTGTCGAAATCGATGAAGTCGAAGGAGCCGCCGCCCGGCCCGTCCTGATGATTGAAGGTCACGTCGCGCAGGGGCGAGCTGGTAAGGGCATAATCGACGTTGATCTGATGCTCCTTGAACACCGAATCCGTCCAGGCGACATCGCCGCTGACCCGGATGCTGCTGGTCACGTCATAGGTCGCGCCCGCGCCGATCTGATAGGTATTGGTCCGGGTCCTTCTGAACTCCTGGAAGCCGTCGGGCGCGTTGGGGCTGTTGACCCGGGCCCTGATCGGAAGCCCGTTTTCGTCGAATTCCACGTTGGACAGGGTCGAATTGTCGAACAGCGGCACGAACATCCAGAAGTTCGAATCGTCGCCGCGATAGCCCTGGAACAGGCCGTCGATGTAGAATTGAAGGTCGTCGTTGGGCTTGTACTGGATCGCGGCGTTCGCGGACGGGCGCCAGCGGTTGCCCGAGCCGTAGAACAGGCCGCTGCCGTTCGGGGCGATGAAGGCCGGGCGGCCGCCCACGGCCGGGCGGGGCGACACGAACAGATCGTTCTCCCGCGTGGAATCGAGGAAATCCGTGTTGGTCATCGCCGCATTGACGAGAATGCCGATCTCGCCGCCGTCGCCCACGTCCCAGCGGTTGCTGACAAGGAGATTGCCGTTCCATTCCCAGTCGCCCGATTGCTCGAACTTCACCAGATTGGCCGAGCCCGACATCTCGAAGGTCTTGAAGTCGAAAGGACGACGCGACCGGACGTTGACCTGTCCGCCGAGGCCGCCCTCGATGAGGTTCGCGGTGCTCGACTTGAAGACTTCGAGGGCGGCGACGCTGCCGGCGGGGAAATCCTGGATCGCCACGAAGCGGTCGTTGGCCGTGAAGATCTCGCGGCTGTTATAGGTGGTGCTGAGGTCCGGCAGGCCGCGGATCTGGACCTGCGCCGCTTCGCCTGCCGAGCGGTTCACCTGGACGCCCGGAATGCGCGCAACGGCGGCCGAGGCGGTGACGTCCGGCAGCTTGCCGATATCCTCGGCGACGATCGCGTCGACGATCTGCTCGGAATTGCGCTTGATGTTGCGGGCGGACTGAAGGCTGCGGCGAAGGCCGGTGACGACGATCTCGTTCTCGCCTTCGGCGTCGGTCGCCGTGGCGGCGGCGTCGTCGGTCTGAGGCGAGCCCGCGTCGAGATCCGCGGGCGATTCCTGCGCCTCGACGGCCTGATCCGGTGGCGTCGCCGGGTCGCTCTGCGCCAGCGCGGGCGTTGTCACGAAAGCGAGGATTGCGGCGGACGACGAGCACAGGACGAGTGTCTTCAGGCGCATTTTGATGCCTCCCCGGCTGGTGAGCCCTTTGCGGGCTTCTTGCACCGCTCCGTATATTCAAGCGGCGGAAGGTGACAAGCCATTTGTCCGATTTATAGGCCGGTGTGACCACCCGGACGCACGATAGGTTAAGTGTCGCCGTCGATCTAAGCGTGCTCGACCGCGTCCAGCCCCAGCCATCGGGCCATCAGCTCGAGCTCGGCGGCGAGCCTTTCCCCCGCCTCCGCCGGCGCGTCGGGCTCCGGCGTCACCCGCTGCACCAGCAGCCTAGAGCCTTTGCGGTCCGCCTTGAGGTCGACCCGAGCCACCAGCGCCTCGTCGAGGAGGAAGGGCAGGACGTAATAGCCGTGAAGCCTCTTCTCCGCGGGCGTGTAGATCTCGATCCGGTAGCGGAAGCCGAACAGTCGCTCGGTCCGGCTGCGTTCCCAGACCAGGGGGTCGAACGGCGCGAGCAAAGCCTGGCCGGATATCCGGCGCGGCCGGCGGGCGTCGCGGTGCAGATAGGCGGGCCTGGCCCAGCCCTTGACCGCGACCGGGATGAGCGTCCCTTCCTCCACCAGCTCCGCCACCGCCGCCCTCGCCTCTTCGGGCTTGAGCCGGAAATAGTCCCTGAGGTCGGTTTCGGTGGCGATTCCAAGCGCCTCCGCCGCCCGCTCCACCAGCGCCCTTATGGCATCTGCCTCGGCCGGCGTCGGAAGCGCGAGGATCGCCGCCGGTATGACCCGTTCGGTAACGTCGTAGACCCGCTCGAAGCTTCCGCGGCGGGTGGCGGTGGTGATGAGGCCGGCCCAGAACAGCCATTCCAAAGCGCGCTTGGTGTCGCCCCATTCCCACCAGCCGCTCCGGCCTTTGCCCTCCTCGAAATCCGAGGCGGCGAGCGGGCCTTCGGCCCGGACCCTCTCGAGGATCGCCTCCGCCTCCGGCCGGCGCTCGCCGGCATAGGCCTTGAGGCTCCCCCAGCCGATCTCGCCCTGCTCCGCGCTTGCCATCCGCCAGCGCAGCAGCGGATGCATCTCCAGCGGCAGAAGCGAGGCTTCGTGCGCCCAATATTCGAACAGCCCGCGCTCCCGCTTCGCCCCCCAGGCGGCGCGGTCGATCAGGCCTCGGTCATAGGCTCCGAGCCGGGAGAAGGCCGGCAGATAATGCGCCCGGACCAGCACGTTGACGCTGTCGACCTGGTGGAGACCGAGCCGCCCGACGATCCGGCGCAGGTGCTGCGCCCCGGCCACCGCCGGCCGGGCGCGGCCGAAACCCTGCGCCGCAAGCGCGATCCGCCGCGCCGAAGCGAGCGATACAGGCTCGGTCACGCCCGGCGGTTCTTCTTCCAGATCGAGACGAGGATCAGCGAGAAAGCGGCGAGGCGGAGGAGATAGAGCCAGCTTCGCTCTTCGACCGGGATGTCGGTGAAGGCAAGCAAGGCCTGGCCGAGGCCGAGCAGCCAGAAGGCCGCCGCGAAGGCGAGGAACAGGCTTTCGTGCGTGCGCCTCCAGAACCGCAGGAAGAAGAAGCCCGCAACCACGAAGCCTGCGGTGATCGCGCCCGAAAGAAAGTCGAACAACGTCTCCACCTACTCCTCCAGGTCCCAGATGAACCCAAACAACAGCACCCCCACGGCGGCCAGCGAGAGTAAGTGGCGAACCAGCCTGAAATCGGCGTTCGGAAGAAGAAGCAGGTCGAATATGACGACAAGATTGTTGGCGGCGAGCAGCAGGAAGCAGAGCGCGCTCCAGAACAGCAGCCGGGCACCGGCGCGGCGATAGCTGCGCGCCAGAAGCACAGCGCAGGCCGAGCTGGTCAAGAAGCAGAGCAGGTAGACCGCCGTGGGGAAAAAGGTCCACATCGGGCTCAGTCCTTCCACAGCCGGAAGGCGTCGGCGAACGCGGTGATCGCCGGATTGGCCGAGGCCACGATCATCCGCCGGACCGCGTCCGGGCTCCGCTTGTAGAGCGCCACCGCCCGCTCGGCGAGCCCGTCGACGTCTCCGGACGCCGGACTGTAACGCGCGGAGCCGTCCGCCTCGGCGATCACCAGGCCCGCCGCCGTCAGCGATTCGACGCTCTGCGTGACCACCAGATCGCTCCCCCTCAGCCCCGCCACCATGTCCTCGTGCGAGCGGCCGCGTCCCGGTTCCTGCCTGAGGAAGCACAGCAATTCCAGTGCCCACACCGAACGAAAGGTGGAGCGGATGAAGCTTGAGACTTCCTCTTCGGCGGGCATCGCAGGCAGTCGTTCCTCGCGGCGCGCCATCGCACGCCTGACATTCGTCCCCGCCCGATTGGCCTTCTATCGGCCCCGGCGCCCAAGACAAGGCGGCCAACTGGTTAATCGCACGCTTTGCAAATTTCTGGGGTGGATTTTTTCATCCTTCGGCTATGTTAACGGCACGGGCGGGGGCCTGGCACTGATTTTCGGGCGGGGGGAAGACGCACGAAGGAGTGGTGAGTTGAACGTACAGGCCCCGCGCGATTTCATCGATCGCCGCCAGCTCCTCAGCGCGCTCCGCAGCTTCCGCCGGGGCGACTTCACCGTCCGGCTGTCCGAAGACCTTCCCGGCGAGGACGGCGAGATCGCCCGCCTGTTCAACGAGACGGTCTCTCTCAACGAACAGATGACCGATGAGCTGGAACGGCTCTCCCAGGTGGTGGGAAAGGAAGGCAAGATCAGCCAGCGCGGCCGGGTCAAGGCGGCGACCGGGGGCTGGGAATCGGCGATCCGCTCGGTCAACGAGCTGATCGAGGACATGGTCCAGCCGACCGCCGAAGTGGCGCGCGTCATCGGCGCGGTCGCCAAGGGCGACCTGTCGCAGTTGATGACGGTCGAGATCGACGGCCGGCCGCTGAGGGGCGAGTTCCTTCGCATCGGCAAGATCGTGAACACGATGGTGGAGCAGCTCGCCTCCTTCGCCTCGGAGGTGACCCGCGTCGCCCGCGAGGTGGGTACGGAAGGAAAGCTGGGCGGCCAGGCCAACGTGAAGGGCGTCGCCGGCACCTGGAAGGACCTCACCGACAACGTCAACGCCATGGCCACCAACCTCACCGGCCAGGTCCGCAACATCGCCGAGGTGACCACCGCCGTGGCCTCGGGCGATCTTTCCAAGAAGATCACCGTCGAGGTGAAGGGCGAGATCCTCGAGCTCAAGAACACGATCAACGTCATGGTCGACCAGCTCAACTCGTTCGCGTCCGAGGTGACGCGCGTCGCCCGCGAAGTGGGTACGGAAGGAAAGCTCGGCGGCCAGGCCCGGGTGGAAGGCGTTGCCGGCACCTGGAAGGACCTGACCGACAACGTCAATCTGATGGCCGAGAACCTCACCGGCCAGGTCCGCAACATCGCCGAGGTTACCACCGCGGTCGCCTCGGGCGACCTTTCCAAGAAGATCACCGTCGACGTGAAGGGCGAGATCCTCGAGCTCAAGAACACGATCAACGTCATGGTCGACCAGCTCAACGCCTTCGCCTCCGAGGTCACCCGCGTCGCCCGCGAAGTGGGTACGGAGGGCAAGCTCGGCGGCCAGGCGCAGGTGCCGGGCGTCGGCGGAACGTGGAAGGATCTCACCGATAACGTGAACCTGATGGCCGACAACCTCACCGGCCAGGTCCGCAACATCGCCGAGGTGACCACCGCCGTCGCCTCGGGTGACTTGTCTAAGAAGATCACGGTGGACGTGAAGGGCGAAATCCTCGAGCTCAAGAACACGATCAACACCATGGTCGACCAGCTCAACGGCTTCGCCTCCGAGGTGACGCGCGTGGCGAGGGAGGTCGGCACCGAGGGTAAATTGGGCGGCCAGGCGCAGGTCCCGGGCGTCGCCGGCACCTGGGCCGACCTCACCGACAACGTCAACCTGATGGCCGCCAATTTGACCGGCCAGGTCCGCAACATCGCCGAAGTGACCACCGCCGTGGCGAGGGGTGACTTGTCGAAGAAGATCACCGTCGACGTGAAGGGCGAGATCCTCGAGCTGAAGAACACGATCAACGTCATGGTCGACCAGCTCAACAGCTTTGCCTCCGAGGTGACCCGAGTGGCGAGGGAGGTGGGCTCGGAAGGAAAGCTCGGCGGCCAGGCGCGAGTGGAGGGCGTCGCCGGCACCTGGGCCGATCTCACCGACAATGTGAACGCTATGGCCGGCAACCTGACGGGCCAGGTCCGCAACATCGCCGAAGTGACCACCGCCGTGGCGTCGGGCGACCTTTCCAAGAAGATCACCGTCGAGGTGAAGGGCGAGATTCTCGAGCTCAAGAACACCATCAACACCATGGTGGACCAGCTTAACTCCTTCGCCTCCGAGGTGTCCCGCGTGGCCCGCGAGGTCGGCTCGGAAGGCAAGCTCGGCGGTCAGGCCAAGGTGGAGGGCGTCGGCGGCACCTGGAAGGATCTGACCAACAACGTGAACGAGCTGGCCGCCAACCTGACGGGCCAGGTCCGCAACATCGCCGAGGTGACGACGGCGGTGGCGCTCGGCGACCTTTCCAAGAAGATCACCGTCGACGTGCGCGGCGAGATCCTCGAGCTGAAGAACACGATCAACGTCATGGTCGATCAGCTCAACGGCTTCGCCTCCGAGGTGACTCGCGTGGCGAGGGAAGTCGGCACCGAAGGCAAGCTCGGCGGCCAGGCGCAGGTGCCCGGGGTCGCCGGCACCTGGAAGGATCTGACCGACAACGTGAATTTGATGGCCGAGAACCTCACCGGCCAGGTCCGCAACATCGCCGACGTGACCACCGCCGTGGCGAGGGGCGACCTCTCCAAGAAGATTACCGTCGACGTGAAGGGCGAGATCCTCGCCCTTAAGGACACGATCAACGTCATGGTCGACCAGCTCAACGGCTTCGCCTCGGAGGTGACCCGGGTCGCGAGGGAGGTCGGGACGGAAGGCAAGCTCGGCGGTCAGGCGCAGGTGCCGGGCGTCGGCGGTACGTGGAAGGATCTCACCGACAACGTCAACCTGATGGCGACCAACCTGACGAACCAGGTGCGCGGCATCGCCGACGTCGTCACCGCGGTGGCGCAGGGCAATCTCAAGCGCAAGCTGACGGTGGACGCCAAGGGCGAGATCGCCGCCCTGGCCGAGACGATCAACTTCATGATCGAGACCCTCGCCACCTTCGCCGATCAGGTCACCAACATGGCCCGCGAGGTCGGCATCGAGGGCAAGCTCGGCGGCCAGGCGCGAGTGCCCGGCGCCGCCGGCCTGTGGCGCGATCTCACCGATAACGTGAACCAGCTCGCGGCGAACCTCACCAATCAGGTTCGCTCGATCGCCGACGTGGCGACCGCGGTGACCAAGGGCGACCTCACCCGCTCGATCGCGGTGGAAGCCTCGGGCGAGATGGCCGCGCTCAAGGACAATATCAACGAGATGATCCGCAATCTGAAGGAGCAGACCCTCAAGAATGCCGAGCAGGATTGGCTCAAGACCAATCTCGCCCGGTTCAGCCGGATGCTCCAGGGCGAGCGCGACCTCGCCACCGTCTCGAACCTGATCATGTCCGAGCTCGCGCCGCTGGTGAACGCCCAATATGGAGTCTTCTACGTCACCAAGCGCGAGGAGGACGACACCAAGCTCGAGCTCGTCGCCAGCTACGGCGCGGAGAGCCACGACGCCCTGAAGCGCGAGTTCAACCTGCGCGAGGGCCTGGTCGGCCAGGCTGCCGCCGACAAGCGCCCGATCCTCCTCCAGAACGTCCCGGGCGACTTCATCCGGATCGGCTCCGGCCTCGGCCATGCCACCCCGGCCAGCATCAACATCCTGCCGGCTTTGTTCGAGGACGACGTCAAGGCGGTGATCGAGCTGGCTTCGTTCAGCGAGTTCAACGAGACCCACCAGAGCTTCCTCGACCAGCTGATGGAATCGGTGGGAATCGTTCTGAACACGATCGCCGCGACCATGCGCACCGAGGGCCTCCTGAAGCAGTCGCAGCTGCTCACCCAGGAGCTTCAGGCCCGCCAGACCGAGCTCACCACCAAGCAGGAAGAGCTCCACAACACCAACGAGGAGCTTCAGGAGAAAGCGCAGCTGCTCGAGAATGAGAAGAAGCAGGTCGAGGCGAAGAATCTCGAAATCGACATGGCCCGCCGGGCCGTCGAGGAGAAAGCCGAGCAGCTCGCCCTCACCTCGAAATACAAGTCCGAGTTCCTCGCCAACATGAGCCACGAATTGAGGACGCCGCTCAACTCGCTGCTCATCCTCTCGAAGCTGCTCGCCGACAACCCGCAGGGCAATTTGAACGAGAAGCAGACCGAATTCGCCCGGACCATCCACTCGGCGGGATCGGACCTCCTCAGCCTGATCAACGACATCCTCGACCTCTCCAAGATCGAATCGGGCACCGTCTCGATCGAGCTCGGCGACATGCGGATGCGCAGCCTCAGGCAGCATATGGAGCGGACCTTCCGCCAGCTCGCGGCCGACAAGGGGCTCGAGTTCGACGTCGAGTTCGACGAGAACCTCCCGGCCTCGATCCGCACCGACGAGAAAAGGCTTCAGCAGGTGGTGCTCAACCTGCTCTCCAACGCCTTCAAGTTTACCGCCCATGGCGGGGTCACCCTTGCGGTGCGCTCGGCCGACAGCGGCTGGAGCACCAACCATCCGGTGCTTCGCGGGGTCGACCGCGCCATCGAGATTTCCGTCACCGACACCGGCATCGGAATCCCCGAGGACAAGCAGAAACTGATCTTCGAGGCGTTCCAGCAGGCCGACGGCACCACCAGCCGCAAATATGGCGGCACCGGCCTCGGCCTCTCGATCAGCCGCGAGATCGCGCGTCTTCTGGGCGGAGAGCTGCAGGTCAGGTCCAAGCCCGGCGAAGGCTCCACCTTCACCCTCTTCGTCCCGCTCGAGGCCGCCGCCGTCGCCGCGCCGGAGGGCGTGGCCACCACCGCCCGCTACGAGAATAGCGGCGCCAGCGTTCCAACGGCGCTTCCGGCGACTCTCGAGGTCAGCGACGATCGCGACAATCTGGGCGGCGAGCCGTTCGTCCTCATCGTCGAGGACGACGTCACCTTCGCCTCGATCCTGCTCGACCTCGCCCGCGAGGCGGGCCTCAAGGGCGTGATCTCGCCCGCCGGCTCCGGCACCCTGGCGATGGCCCGCAAGCTCCGGCCCGACGCGATCACGCTCGACCTCGGCCTCGACGATATCAACGGCTTCGTCCTTCTCGACCTGCTCAAGCATGACGTCGAGACCGGCGAGATCCCGATCCACGTCATCTCGGGCGCCGACGAAGTCTCGTCGGTCACCCAGATGGGCGCGTTCGGAGTGACCGCCAAGCCGGCCGACCATGACGAGCTGGCCGACGTGTTCAGCCGGATCCAGGCCGAGGCCAAGACCCGCCGCCGCCGCCGGGCCCGCACCCGCGGCGACGATGCCCTGCCCAAGCCGCGCAAGCTTCCCGAGCTTGCCGGAACCAAGATCCTGATCGTCGACGACGACATCCGCAACATCTACTCGCTGACCAGCGTCCTCGAGAGCTACGACGTCGAAGTGCTTCATGCGGAGCGGGGCCGCGACGGAATCCTCCTCCTCGAGCAGACTCCCGGGGTCGACGTCGCCCTCATCGACATCATGATGCCGGAGATGGACGGCTATGAGACGATGCAGAAGATTCGGGAGCAGCCGGCCCTCGCCGGCCTGCCGCTGATCGCCGTCACCGCCAAGGCGATGAAGGGCGACCGGCAGAAGTGCCTCGACGCCGGCGCTTCGGACTATATCGCCAAGCCGGTCGATATCGAGCTCCTCCTGGCCCTGCTCCGGGTGTGGATCGGCAAGACCCGCAACCGCGCCGCAAGGCGCAAGGCCCGTCCGCAGCCCGTGCAGACGGCGGCGGAGTGATCCCATGAACGTGCCACGGCCTGTGGGTCCGGCGGACCCGACCGCCGCTTCGATAAATGAAGCGGATCCGGTGCCGGCGCCGCGCGCGCGGGTGTTGGTGGTCGACGACGACGACCATAATCTGCTCGCGATCCGGACCGTGCTCGAGGATATCGCCGAGGTCGAGGTCGCCTCTTCCGGCGACGAGGCGCTTCGCCATCTCTTGAAGGGCGAGTTCGCGGTGATCCTGCTCGACGTCTACATGCCCGGAATGGACGGCTACGAGACCGCCCAGATCATCCGCGGCCGCGAGCAGACCAAGCGCATCCCGATCGTCTTCCTCTCCGCGGTCAACAAGGAGAAAGAGCATCTGATGCGCGGCTATTCGATGGGCGCCGTCGATTACGTCTTCAAGCCGGTCGAGCCGGTGGTCCTGCGCTCCAAGGTCGCGGTCTTCGTCGACCTCTTCCTGATGACCCAGGAAATCCAGCGCAAGGCGGCGCAGGAGCAGAAATTGCTCGACGCCAATCTTCGCGCCAATGCCGAGCGCCTCAGGGTCGAGCAGGAGCTTCGCCTCGCCGAGCAGCGCCAGGCGGCGATCATCGCTTCCTTGCCGATCGTGCTCTACATCGAGGCCGACGGCCCCTCCCCGCGCGTGCCGCAATTCGTCGGCGGCAATTTCACCGCCGTCACCGGCTTCGCCTTCGACGAGGTGGAGGCGCAACCGACGCTCTGGGCGGACAGGCTCCATCCCGAGGACCGCGACCGAGCGCTCGGCGCGATCCGCGACCGCCAGCGCACGGGGGCGATGGCGATCGAATATCGCTGGCAGTGCGCCGACGGCCAGTACAAGCATTTCCTCGACCAGGCGGTTCTGCTCCGGGCGGAAGAGGGCGCCACGGCGCAATATGCCGGCACCCTGCTCGACGTCACCGACCGCAAGGACCTCGAGAAGCAGCTGCTCGAGGCGCGCAAGATGGACGCGATCGGGAAATTGACCGGCGGCATCGCCCACGATTTCAACAACCTCCTCGCCGCGGTGCTCGGCGGCCTCGGCCTCATCGAAAGGCGGCTGCCGCTCGAGGAGGAGCACAAAAAGATCATCGCGATGACCCGCCGGGCCGCCGAGCAGGGCTCCGAGCTGGTCAAGCGGCTGCTCGCTTTCGCCCGCCGCCAGACCCTCCAGCCCGGCGCGGTCGACATCCGCCGGCTCTCGGCGACGGTGACCGACCTTCTCGCCCACACGCTCGGCGGCCTGGTCCAGCTCGAATGGCGCTCGGAAGCCGAAATCTGGTGCGCTTATGCCGACAGCACCCAGCTCGAGCTCGCGCTGATGAACCTCATCATCAACGCCCGCGACGCCATGCCCCAGGGCGGCACCATCGTCGTCGCCGGACGCAATGCCGGGGCGGTGGCGGGCAATCCGCTCGGCCTGCCTGCCGGCGAATATGTCGTTCTCGCCGTCTCCGACGACGGTAGCGGCATCCCGGCCGGGATATTGGAGCAGGTCACCGAGCCTTTCTTCACCACCAAGGCGGTCGGCAAGGGAACCGGTCTCGGACTGTCGATGGTCTACGGCTTCGCCCACCAGTCGGGCGGAGCCATCGCCATCGACAGCCAGGAGGGCGAAGGAACCAATGTCGAGATCTGGCTTCCGCGCGCGCCGACTCCCGAGGCCGCCGAGGAGGAGGAGCCCGCTCCCGCACCCGAAGCGGAGACCAGGGGACGCCCCTTGCGGATCCTCCTGGTCGACGATCACGACGCGGTCCGCGAGACCACGGCCGGGATGCTGTGCGACATGGGCCACAAGGTCGAGACCGCGACCGACGGGCCCGGCCTCCTTCGCAAGCTGAGCGCGGCGCCGGCCGATTACGACCTCATCATCACCGATTACGCCATGCCCCTCCTCTCCGGCGCCGACGTCCTCAAGCAGGCCCGCGAGATCAGGCCCGGAATGCCCGGAATCATCATCTCCGGCTACGCCGACAGCTGCTCGATCGCCCGCCCCGGCAGCGAATCGGTGGTCCTGACCAAGCCCTTCACTCTCGACCAGATGAAGATTGCGATCGGCACGGTCAGCGGAACGGCCCGGGAGCCGGCGGCGACGCTCTAAGCATGATCGTCTCAGGTTGAGTCGGTTCGCTCATCCTGAGTAGCCGGCGAGCTTGTCGAACCGGCGTATCGAAGGACGGTCCTTCGATACGGGCCTTCGCCTTCGCTCAGTCCCTACTCAGGATGAGCGGTCGATCACAGATGATCGCGCTCTAGACGCGGTCCGGCGGGGGTCCGTTATGGAACCCATCGCGCTTGTGGGCCCCGCGGCGCCGGCCGACGATGCGGACGCGATCGCGCCGATGTCCCCTTGTGCTCAGACAAATTGCCGCTCCACAAAATAAGATCTCTCCCCGGCACCGAAGAGCGGTATCTGCGAAACTCGCGTTCGCGCACGTAAGTTTCTTTGAGCCAATCGACGTGGGACCGCGCGAAAATCGAAACTCATACGGGTTTCCTGACTCTGACTGGGCACGTTGCCGTGAAGAAGATCTCCGGAAAACATCAGGTACTCACCCGGCTTCGGAAGGATCGGCCTCAGCTCGGACTGCCCGGGTGTTTCAATCCAAATCGTCGACGTTCTCTCGACTGTTGTTAGTGGCAGCCAGACGTTCTCCGTTTCGGGAAGGTGGCCAAAGTCACGATCCCTATGGATTGATCCGCCCGCCAGACCGCCGGGAAATTGGAGCCGAAACGTTGGTCGCCGTTGAAACAAATATTGCGAGATACTCTTGCCGTACACGAAGTCCAGAAAGCGGCGGTAGGTGTCCAAAAAACTGCCTTCGGACTGGCTTGGGTCGAAGATCTGATAAGCCACCCGAAGGCACTCGCCCGATTGATCATTCTCCGGAGTTACATTCTCGTGCGGCAACCAGGAGTATGGGACGCACCGGTGGAGATCCTCCAGCCTCGGCACGGATACGTATTTGTTGAAATGTCGGAGCAGCAAAGACTGAAAAGGAAACGAAGCCAAAGGGTAGCTGTGTATAGACACACCCCGGTCATCCCGCCTCCGCATATTCAGACGCTTAGCTCAAGCACGGCCAGGACCGGGAAATGGTCCGAAAGCACGTCGGCATCGACGAAGCTTTCCACGACATCGAGGTCATGCGTCGCGAGTATGTAGTCCAGCCGCGTTCCCGCCGGGGTCGTAGGCGTATCCGACAGGCAATCCTTCATCATAAGGGGAATCACGGACGGAATCGCTTCTCGCAGCCGCGGAAAGTTGAAGTCGGCGCACACCAGCGTCGCCTCCCGCTCCCTTGGCCGGATCGCAGCCTGGATTGCGCTGCGAAGCTCGAGGAATTCGTCCTCCATCAGATCCCGGTGGAATCGATGGAGTGGAAGGCAGTGCCCGCAATGAACGCGGAGCCCCAGCGGGGCTATGAATGCGCTGAGGAACCCATTGTCGAACGAGACAATGAAGACTCCATCATCGTCAACGGCGGAAATACCCGGATTGGGCAGCTGGGTGTACGTCTCGAAGGTCAACGGCCAGCGTGACAGGATACAGACCATCAGCTGACTGCCCGGATCGAAATGCGACGGACTTACGGCGATCGCCGCAATCGAATAACCCGTGGAGCGTTGAAGAAGGGCCACCTGATCGAAGCCCTGCCCCTGGACCTCCTGGAGGCAGATAAGGTCCGGAGCGTATCGGGCAAGTGCGTCGAGGAAATAGCCAAAGTCGTAACGGTCGTATCGTTCGGTCCCTGCGCGACGGACGTACCCCCCGCCTATGTTCCAGGTGAGAACCTTGATCCGTTGCCTCACCCGTGCAGCTCTGAGATCTTCCGCCGCCACTTGTCCGCCAGCACAGGGTTTGCGGCGACGATATCGGCACGGTGAATGTTGTCGACGATGACCTTTCGCGACTCGATTACCGTGCCGCCCGCTTCCGCCACCAACAGTCGCCCGGCTGCGACGTCCCAGGGCGCCAGTCTGCTTTCGAAATAACAATCGAGTCGGCCACAGGCTACATAGGCAAGCTCGAGGACGGCGGAGCCGCCGATCCGAATGTCTCGGAAGAACGGGCTCAAGCCCTCGATCAGCCGAAGGCTGCCAAGCCTCTCCTCATCATCCAGGGGCAGCGCCGTACTGACTAGCGACTCATATATGTCATCGTTCGATGTTACCGATATTGGGACGTCGTTCAGGAACGCTCCACCCCTTGCGACCGCGTGGAACATCTCGTCATTGTTGGGATTATAGATAACCCCCAATACTGTCTCGCCACCGGCGAAAAGTGCGACGGACGTAGCGAATACAGGATAGCGGGTCAGGAGGTTTCCTGTGCCGTCAATTGGGTCCACCAACCAGGCCGGCGCCGACTCGGGAAGGGCTGCTCTCCGATGGGAGTCCTCTTCGGTCACAACCGATGAGCCGGGGACAATCTTCAGCAGGGATTGTCTAAGCCGATCCGATATGGCTACGTCCAGATCGGTGGTCACGTCGCGTCCCTGCCTTTTTATTTCCTGAGGCTGGACGTCAACAAGTCTTCTGCCGATTGAGCGGACCTCTTCCTTCAGTTGCAAGCAAATCCTGCTGAGGTCTAGATCGTGCAAGCTATCCTCCCTTTCCCCACGGAAACCAAAACGCGGCTCCGTCGACATGGAAATATGCTTCGTCGGCCCCCTTGTCGCTTGTTCTGGCAACATCTGTACAGACTACTGTAGTAGTAAAGATGTTCTCACGTCGAATACCATTCGTGAGTAGAGATTCTCTGAGCAGACCGAGCGAGTCGCCGGTTATTATTGCGTCCTCCACGATGCAAATCTTTTTATCCACTAGTGAATATAACTGCTTCGGGATGGACAATACCCACTTGCTTGATGTCAATACTTCATATTGGTCAAGCTTTTCGGTTACATAAGGCTCGGCTGTCCGGCGGCTGCGAAGGCCGATGGTGATCACGGGGATTTGTAGTTCATGGATTGCGATGGCCAGATTGGCAATCACGGCACTTGGCCCCTCGAAGCATACCACCACATCGGGAATTCCTTTCCGTCGCGACCTCATCGTCGCCCCGATCTGGCGACAGGCGCGCTCTACGTCAGACCAGGTGAATCGGTTCTGAAGGCGACTCAGCTTTCTGTTTTCCAGGCCGAAATAAATCGACGCGCCCAGTCCCGCGAAACCAGTCAGGTAAGCGATGAGTTGGAGCAGCGTGTCCATTTCTACCTCTGGCTTACCAACCGCTCGCGATGGTGCTGGCGATATATTCTGCATCTTCCATAGTAACCCACTCGCCAATCGGCAGACACAGGGCCGACTCTTCCCAACGGTCCAGGATTGGAAGGGCCGCCGAGGCGGATGCGGTTGCGAGCAATGCTACTTTGTCGGTTCGGTGATGGAGTTGACCGGCCTCTATGCCGAGGGAATTCAGTTTCCGGGACAGCCCATCCCGGTCATCTGCCCAGAGAGAAAAAGCCCAGCCATTCGATTCTCCCTGCCCGTCCAGGTCGAGAAGCTCGATCCCCCCGACCTCAGCCAAAGCACGGCAGTATAAGTCTTTCAGCCGCCGCCGGTGCATGAGTCGCTCATCAAGCGCGTCGAGGTTGCCGATTCCTATCGCGGCGCCGATGTTGTTCATCTCCGCCCGGATGCCCGGAATATTAATGTCCCTGTCTCCGGCAATCCTGTCATTCCGATCTATTCCGAACCACCTCATGCGCGAGGCTTCATCATGCCGGTGCATGTCGCGCATGGTAAACCCCCCGCCGTCTCCCGTCGTGACGACCTTGGTCGCCTGGAAGGAGAAACAGGCGAAATCCGAGTCGGCTCCGATCGCGCGCCCGAGATAGGTCGTTCCGAAGGCCTGGGCCGCGTCCTCGACGACAGGACAGCGGCCTTGAGAGGCGGCTTTCCGGATCTCTTCCATGTCACATGGCGATCCGGCATAGTCGACGACGACTATGGCTTTGGTCCGCTCGGTCATCTTGCGCGCTATGTCGTCGGGATCGATGGTTCCGTTGGGCTTGATATCCGCCCAAACCAATCGGGCGCCCAATCGGATCAGCGGTACGTGAGTTGCCAGGCATGTAAGAGGAGTCGTTATGACTTCGTCGCCCGGCCCGATGCCACTCATTTCATAGCAGATCTGGAGAGCGGTCGTACACGATGATGTGGAGAAGAATCGCGCTGCCGACAGCCTTTTGGCCACCAGCTGCTCGAACTCCAGGACCCATTTACCGCACCCGATCCAGCGGTCATCCAGAACGGTCTGCACAAGCTCCTTCGACCTTTGCGATACAAACGGTCGCATCAATGGAATCTCGCGCTGCTTGTGCATCTGTCCCTGTTTCAGACCTCTGAAATGGTGGTACCGCCGATCGTGGATTTTCTCCGGTCGGCCGTTACCGGGCGAATTGACATCGGAATAGCAATGACAAGGCTACGGCCATGACCTCGAACTGGTCTCACCTGTGTCAGGTTGTCAACGGGTAAGACATGCGCTCGCAGAGCATGTCCGTGGGCCCGAATGTGTTGAGGTCTGACTTCGACGGTCTCCCGTCGAGACTATTTCCGGGCAACCGTCAGGCCGAGATCATGCTGATGGATGCGGGATCGCCACGAATGCTTCCTACAAACCCACAAAGGCCTTGCCGCGGCTTAAATAGCCGCGAATGAAAGCTAGGGTTTTATGGCCATCACCGGACCTCATCGGTCCAGTAAGTGGCGGAGAGGGAGGGATTCGAACCCTCGGAACCCTTGCGGGCTCAACGGTTTTCGAGACCGCCCCGATCGACCACTCCGGCACCTCTCCGCATGGGGGATTCGCCCCCGCAAATTCGGGGGCCGGTCGACAGGCCGGGCGCTTAGCCCAAGCATTCCGGCTTGCCAAGTCGTCGGACTCCCGCGCGCTCGCTTGCCTGCCGCGTCTTTGGCCCTACATAGGGGGAAGGATGGAACCGCCCGACAAATTCTTCACCGGCAATATGGCCTCGGCCCCGCTCGCGCCGCCGGTCGCCCATGCCCGCTTCGCCATCGGCGAGGTGGTACGGCACCGATTGTTCGATTTTCGCGGAGTCATCTTCGACGTCGACCCGGTCTTCGCCAACTCCGAGGAATGGTATGAGGCGATCCCCGAGGACATTCGCCCGCCCAAGGACCAGCCTTTCTACCACCTCCTCGCCGAAAACGGCGAGTCGAGCTACACCGCCTATGTCAGCCAGCAGAATCTGCTCGCCGACGAGAGCGACGAGCCTGTCGACCACCCGGCCATTTCAGGGCTCTTCGACACGGTCTCGAGAGGACGCTACCAGCTCAAGCGCGAGCACCGGCACTAGCCGAGCCTAGGTCCGAAGCGGAGCATTTCCCGGCCGGATCGATAGACCCGAGAGCCCGGATAAAGTAATCCCAAGCCAAGCGCCGGACCTCTTTTCGGGAGCGTCGTCATGCTTCATCGCATCGCTTTGGCCGCCAGCCTGGCCCTGTTCGTCTCGCTCGCCGCGTCCCAGCCCACCCGGCCCGCCGAGCCGCTCGAGATCGAGCGGATCGCGATCGTCGGCCATGGCCTCGCCTTCGACTCGAAGATGCGGTCGATCCCGATCGACGTGAAGACCATCCGCTCGATGCAGAATTCGCTCCGCGAGCTGCTCGCCAAGACCCGGCTCGCAAGCCGGCCCGGGATGCAGTCCTTCGCCGCCAGGGTCGAGTCGGCGATGGCCCAGGCCCGGAGCGAAGAAGAAAAGGCGATTCTGACCGGCGTCCTGATCAGGCGCCAGCTCGAGGGCGCCGACAAAAGGGTGCGCACCGCTTACGACTGGCGCAACAATTTCCTCATCGAGCGCAGCCGGGCGCTGCTCGACCGGCGTTTCAACGGTCGGTACCAGATCTCCGAAGCGGTCCTGCGCCTGCTTCGCGAGGGCGGGCTGATCCTGACGGCGATCGAGACCGGCTATATGAGCGAATGCCGGGGGCAAAACGTGCCGGTTCCGCCCAATTTCTCGATGTCGAAGCCGGGCGCCTGGGTCAAACAGGGCAATCTCACCTACAATATGCTCGATCCAGGCGATCCCGCCGAAGTGTGGACCTGGACCGATCCGGCGCGCCGCGGGGCCTGCGTCGCCCTGCCGCGCGATAACGGCGGGCCGGGCAGCTTCGCCGGCATCATCTGCCAGAGCGCGACCAGTGGAAAAGCCTGCTTCTGGGACAATCTGACCCGGGCCAATCCCACCCGGCGGATACCCGCGGCGACCGAGACCATGGTTATCCGCGACCTGCAGGACGGCCGGACCCTCGACGTGAACGCGCCGTGCACCGAATGCCATACGGGCAACAACGTCTTCCTGATGTCGCCCGACGATTCGACCTGGGCCAAGCTGCTGCGCGGGCCGCTGCCGGCGACCAACTTCTCGACGATCTTCGAGCCTCAGGCCAATACCGTGGCGGGCGGACCGCGCTACACGCCGATCGCCCATGCGAGCTGGGTCAATCCGGCGCTGACGATCGGATGCTCGGGCTCGTGCCACGGCGCGCCCAGCGCCTCGGTCCAGGCCCTCTGGTCCGGCCTTCCGGCCGCCCAGCGCCCGCCGATGCCGCCGGTCTGCGCGGCAGGAGATTTCCGCAATTGCTACGACACGCCCTGAGCGGAGCGTCCGACGACGGCGCGGACGGGCCTTGCAATGTTGACTTTGGCCGTCCCCTCCCTTAGCTGCGCACTTCCTCTCGCGGGGGCGTTCCCCGGCGGGCACATGCATTTGAGTTGAGAAAAAGCCATGTTCGCAGTCGTGCGCACAGGCGGCAAGCAGTATCGCGTCGCCGCCGGAGACAAGATCGTCGTCGAGAAGCTCGCCGGAGAGGCGGGCGACACCATAAAGCTGGACGACGTCCTGCTCGCCGGCGAGGGCGCCGAGCTGCGC